>JAAIGE0100144535.1_pt1 | contig 236391 bp, 299 predicted proteins | sample 6487951 | NCBI WGS metagenome assembly JAAIGE01 (sample SAMN13974128, study PRJNA590717) | phyllosphere metagenome | biome: tomato field; feature: multiple bacterial spot infested tomato fields; material: tomato leaves; isolation source: leaves from tomato fields | host: Solanum lycopersicum ...
CACGTTCTCGAACGACGTCAAGGTTGCCGCCGGCGATACGATCAGCCTGCGTACCCTGACTTCCGGTGAGCCTGCGATCAAGGACGTGATGTTGACCCTCGTCGGCCGTGCCGTAGCAACCTCGGGCACGATGCTCGCCTAAGAAGACGCAACAGGAGCCTCACATGCCTTTCATGAATGTTGCGTCAGCACGTCGGCGCTCAAAGTCTGGAGGCGGTGGTCAGACTGGTGATGGGAACGGTATGTTTCCCATCATCGGTGTAGCGGATTGGAACTCACCGCGTACCAGCGCAACCATCAACAGTCTGCGTAATCGACAGCTCGGTATCAACCCGAGTCGCCAAACGCAGCCGTTCTCCGTGCAACTCGACGGTAACGACGGTCTGTTCATTGCCTATCCAAAAATCTACGGGCTTGCTGCTTTCAAGGAGCAGACTCGTTCAGGATCGGCACCACCTTACACCTACACTGACTCGTTCGACATTACCATGGATGGTGCGAACGGCGATCCGATTGGTGGACCTTACGGACCGCGTGAAGTCGATGTTGTAGTGGATGGCGTCACCATTCCAATGTACGTCTACGTCAACGATTGGCCGGGCATTGGTCTATTCCACTTCAGGATGCTATAAGCCATGCCTATCCCAGTCGCGTCATTCTTCGTACCACGCGGCAGCCAAGCGGTGTTCATCCTCGAGGACAAGTACATTCGTGGCGGGTTGCAGATTGCTCCCAATGCTGCTGACCGTGACGCAATCCTCGAGGACAATCGCAAGCCCTTCATGCTCGTCATCACCGAAGATGACGGGAAGATGTGGCAGATGGACCGCGACCTAGTAACGTGGCATGAGTTCAAGCTCGGTAGTGAGGGAGACGGACTTGGGCCACGTCAAACGGTGATGCACACGGTGCCTGAAATCCCACCTGCTAGTTACGCAGACTTCTCGTTGCCTTTGGGTAACACGGTGATTGTGCATCGTCTCCAAGTAAGTGCACCCTGCATCCTTGAGGTGCATAGCACTCCAGATCGTATCGATACCAATCCATTCCGCTTCATCGCCATCGAGGGTTTCTTGGAAGATGATGGCAGTGCAGAGTTGGAAGATGGAACGATCGTTCGCAATCGCCGTTATCACATCTGGGCTAACTTGGAGGACGTGCCTACTGGCAACGTGTACTTCCGTGCGCTCAACACAGACGCAGAGAACGCTGTAACTCTCGTCACCAAAATCCTTTTTAAGCCAGTAGAAGCGTAAGGAGAATCAACCATGGGTTTTACCATCGAGCGTCGCGGTTTCACCAAGATCAATGATATGATGCCGGCACTCATCGCCGATATGAAGGCAAACGGGTTCAGTCAACAGTTTCCAGACAACACGGTTGTCGACCCGAAGGACATTGTCCTGAAAGCCGGCCCGAATGTCGATCCACTGTCTGAGACTCAGCCGTGGTGTGTGCGAATGATGTGGGATCGCGATCCGTCTGCAAGTGGCAGCGGCTCGTCCAACGCCAATCCGGAGACTTCGGTCGGTGGACGTATCGACATGCTGGTCGCCCCTCCGGAACAGTTCCCCGCAGGCAAGTGTGCTTCGTACAAGGTCAAGACCGCAACCGGCGCCGACGGTACCCAGATCGAGTATCTTGGTCTGATCGGCACGATGACTGGTCGTAGCGCCACCGCGCCCGCGAACGACATTGTGCGCCAGTTCTTCGATCGTTCCAAGATCGACGTCGGTTCGTTCTCGGTCTATCCGCTGTGCTACCGTCTGAGCATCTCGGATCGCGGCTTCGCTCTCGCAGTGTGGGAGCAATCGACGGAGAGCACCGGCAATCGCTTCTCGTGGATCGTGGTCCAGCGCCCGGTCGACAATCAGACTGGCCAAGTGATCGTCACCGGCAAGGCTCCTGTGCACTGCATGTACGGCCTGATGGCATTCGATTCCAGCCCGAGCCAGCTGCAGGCAGGTCGCTACAACATCCGTCGCTTCATCGTGCGTGAGGCAGACGTCATCTCGCCGTATCCTCGTCAGGGGCCGACTGCCACGCCCAACCCTTCGATCGGTACTCCGATGATGGGCGCGGATGCGACTCGCAACACGTTGGACTTCGCCGCCGTCATCAACCCTGTCCAGCAGGTGTCGATCAGCGAGAACAACAAGTACGTCGTGACATTCCCCAACGGCTTCAACACTGCGCGTCACAGCTACACGCACGAACTCGACATGGTTGCTTATACAGGCGCGGACGTCGTGTCGCAGGGCACCGAAATTCCGCTGAGCGTTTACGGTGAGACCAGCGCGCGTAAGTACATGGCGCTGAATGCAAACAGTCCGAACAACACTGGCATGCGCTTGCTCATGTTGGTCGACGGTGCAGGTGTTGCCGCTGTTCCTGCCCAAGTAACGCCGTAACCAACGACTTCATAAGGAGACTTCAAGATGGGTTATTCAATCAAGCGCAGCGGTTACACCAGCATTGACGTCATGGCTCGCGCTATGGTCAACGACCTGATTGCCGCTGGTTTCGAGCTTCTGTATCCTGCCGCTGTCAGCCAGACGGCTCGCGCCTACACACTGAAAGCAGGCGCGAATGTCGATCCTCTGCAGGCGACCCAACCGTGGGCTATCAAGCTCCAGTGGGACAAGGGCGTGGACGAAGTTGTCCCACTCGGTGGTGGCATCCTGGATATCGTTGTCGCAACTCCGACGCAGTTCACTGCAACGTCTCAGGCGAAGTACGAACGTTTCTACGGTCAACCGCTGCCTGCTGGCGCCACGAACAATCGCTTCGGTGTCAGCCTCGATACCGTCGGCGTGATCGGCACTGCTGTTGCCCGTGACCGTTTCGTCAACATCAACGAAATGGTTCCCAAGAGCTTCGGCTACGGTGATCGCACGTTCATCGACCGTACTCGCTTCTTGGGTGCGAATGAGCCTCTGTCCTATCCGATGAGCTACCAACTCAGTGTGTCGGATCGCGGCTTTGCGTTGTTCGCGTGGGAAGAAGGCCACGATCGTGAAGCCAACCGCTACTCGTGGGTTGTGGTGCAGCGTCCCGTTGACAACAAGACCGGCCAAGCCTACATCACCGGCAAAGCTCCTGTGCATTGTCTCTACGGGTTGAATACCGCCCGCGATGAACCTGCACCGTGGAATGAAAACGGCACGTACAACATTCGTCGCTTCGTTGTGCGTGAAGCCGATATCAACGTTCCGTATCCGCTGGCTCCCTCTCGTACCACGTGGTTCCTCAACAACACGTTGGAAGATTTGATGGGCGTGCCGGCAATCGAACACTCCGTCGACTACAACATGGTGATGAACGCCACGCAGCAGGTTGCGATTTCGGAAGGGAACAAGTACATTCTCACGTTCCCCAACGGCTTCAACACCGCACGCTATGCGTATGCGCATGAACTGGACATGATTGCCTACACTTCGGCAGATGTTGTGTCGGAAGGCACTGTCGTTCCGGTGCAGGTCTACGGCGAAACCAATCCGCGCAAGTACCTTGCGTTGAACGCGAACGGCCCGAACAACACTGGCATGCGTTTGCTTGCGTTGATCGACGGCGGTGGTGTCACGCCTCACTCGGATTCACCCTCGACTTGATAGCCAGTAGTTGACCATTGAGGCCGTTGTCTCCAGTAGGCAGCGGCCTCAGTGCTTTCTTCGGATGGCTTCCGTGTGGATTCAAGTGAGTGCAGACGAAAGCAATCCCTACGATGTACTAATGGTAGAGACTATACGATGAGCATCCTCTTCGCGGACGTATTGAACGCACCACGCAACACTTCTGTAATGAGCAACCAGTTTGTTGCTCCCAGCGCGGGCACATTGTCGATTGCCAGCGTATCGCCAGCAGGCGCAGCGTGTGCTATCGTCAAGAATGGGATAGAGGTCGGTAGCAGTGTTGACTATGCTGCGGCGGACGTGATCGCCCTCAAGACGGTCGCAAGCAACCAATACGCATCCGCTATCCACGTTGAATTGAACCACAACGGTGATGCTGACTATTGGGCTGCGGTGTCCGTAGATGACTTCACGCGTTACGTCAATCCAGAATTGGTGAGTTTGCTGCAAGTCGAGCAGACTGTTACCGAGGACGGAACGCAGTATTTCCCCCAGGCTGCCAACAATCGTGTGCGCGTCATTGCCGATGTAGGCCAGAGCACCAGTGCGTCGATTGCAATTGCTCAGCCCTCGGCATCCATCTCGCCTATCAGTGATAGCTTCGTTCTGGTGTGCTCTTACTATGATCGTCGTTTGCATGCGATCAATCCAGTTACCAACGAACTGTCCCGTACGATAGAGCTTGAGGGTCGTCCGTACCAAGTAGTGCGTGTGCCTCGCGATCCTAACGAACAGGTGAAGACATTCGACCTTTGGGTCACATGTGTTGATACTGGCACTGTTGTAATCCTTGATGCGGCGAGCGGCTCGGTTCGTGAGACGATTAGCGTCGGCGTGCGCCCATATGGGATCGCCGTGTCTCCTGACGGTCGGCGTGTATGGGTAGCTGTCTCCGGTGACGACAAGTTGGTCCGTTTCAGCTACAACGGTAGTACCTTCGTCCGCACAGACTTCAATGTTGGGTTGAAACCCAGCTACGTGTGTGCTGACAACAACCAGGCCTGGGTGTCCTGCACAGCTAGCGATAAGGTGTATGCAGTAACCAACGGCGGCACACTGTCTCAGATTTCGGTCGGTGCCAATGTTCATGGCATTGCGCTGTATGATGGTTCTGTGTACGTCGCCTCTCTTGGTGCAAGCGCTCTCTTCCAAATCACGAACGGTGAGGTGGCTGGACGTTGCGATGTTGACGCTGCGCCGATTGGTGTCTATGCGGTCAACGGGGGTGTCGCCGTCGTCTGCTACTCGACTCGCAACGTGCTCAAGGTTGCGAACAATGCCATTGTTGCCCGTTCGCAGTTTCTGGAATGGCCCACTCATGTAATCCCAGCTGGCGGTAAGTTGTTTGTCACTGAACTGTGGGCAGGCGCTCCTGGTTACATGTACTCTCATGACCGAGATCCTCACCCGTTTGTGATCGACAGTCCTCAAGTGTTGCAGCGCGGTGTTGAGTATACGACCAATGAGTTTGTAGTGCGCGGGATCAATGTCGAAGCCCCAATCAGCATTGCGCCTGTTCTTGGCATCTCCATCTTGCGCAATGGCGTGGACGCTGGGCAGCGCTCAGTTGTGTCTGCAGGTGATCGTATTGCTCTCCGTATCGCACCTACCGATGCTGTTGATACGACTATCGCAACTCGTCTTTACGTCGGCAATCAAGGCTATGAGTTCCAGTCTCGCACTACGGACTATGATCTTCGCCCGAAGCCCTTTGAACTCGCGGCACGTCTCGGTGTTGAGCCGTCTTCCAATCAGGCATCGAATACGATCACTGTCTCCGGTCTTGAGGAGGGCCTAGATACTCGACTGTTCATCTCCGCCGGACGTCTGTTTGTCAATGACGCGCAGCAGAGCTCCAACACTGCGCAAGTTGGAAATGGTGATACCTTCCGCGTCGAGATAAATGCGTCGCCCTCTCTATCGACTCCTACATTCTGCGTCGTAACGCTTGGAGACTATGAGACGGTATTCAGTGTGTTCACTGCGAACGTCGCCGAAGAAACGAACTACATGGAGACTCGCTACGCAGGACGGACCCTGCACAACATCATCGACTTTCCGACTGTACCTACAAGCCTGATTGATCGTAGCTTGGACAAGGTCATTAGATACAACAAGACAACGTTTGCGAAGCTTGGTGAAGTATCGCTGACTGGTGCTGCACAGAACAACGGAATCGCAGACACAACGTTGATCTTCGCTCCAGATCCAGTTCGTCGCGCTTTGGACCTGATCGATTTGAACCAAGCAGGTGTCGAAACTACGTACCAGTTCGGCGGTATGCCTTACGGTATCACGACTGCTCCAATGGTTGCTATGGGTCAGCTGGATGCCGATCATTATGTGACTCAGGTTGGCAGTTCGGAGATCCGCCAACTCAAGGGTGGTAAGACTCTACAGCTGCAAGCGAATGCCAATCCGATGGGCATTGCCTGTAGCAACTACAATCAGTTGTTCGTTGCTGGTGACTCAGGTTTGCTGTACACGTACAACTATGTGGAGTCCAACCAGTCGTTCGTGTTCGATAGCATCTTCGGCATACCTGGCGGTGGTCGTCTTCATGATATCCTGTTCGATGACACGAACATGTACGTCACCGATATCAGCGACGGTGGTAAGGTGCACTGTCTGCGGAGTGGCTTGTATCAGCGCACGGTTGATGTTGGTCTGCTGCCGTACAGTGTAACCCAAAGCGGCACATTCGTCTACACGGCCAACTTCGGCTCAAGCTCGGTGTCCATGTTCCCTAAGGATGCGAGTGCTGGCGGGGTGCGGACCGTTGATCTTCCTGCGGGCGCTAGCACTCCGAACTGCATCGCGTATGACGCAACCAACGGTTACCTGTACGTAGGTTGCTCCCGCGTAGGAAAAGTGTACGTTTTGCGTGCTAGTACGTTGGAGCTCATTTTTACCATCTCTGAGGCTGGACCCGTATGGGGTCTACAGGTGGTTTCCGGCGAATTGCTGGTGCTTAATCGTTGGGGCAATCTGCTCAATACGCTAAACATCGGCGTTCCGCGGACAGGCCCTAAAAGCATCGGTTTCGATCCGCAGGTTGATGTGCTTTTGGACGACGAGATCGTGGGCGGTCCTGACACAGTGACAGATCGCATGCCACGCCGCGAGACTGTTTGGATCGAACCCTACTCGGACGCCAACCTGATCGTCAACGGTGCCGAGTATGGCACAACGCCCACCACCATCACGACTGGCGATGTTGTTTCGGTGAAGATGCGGTCCAGCTACGACTATCTCACCGAACGCTCGTTGCGCCTGTTCTCTTTCAACCACAACGCAGTGCTTGAGACGTTGACGGTTCTGGACGTCTTCCCAGACAAGATCAATTTCGACACCATACAGAACGTCATCGTGCGTGATCGCGTCGAGAGCAATGAGAGAACGGTTACTGGGTTGGGCTCAGGCGTGGAGATCGGTGTGTTGGCTGCATACTCAAATGGCAGCAACATCGATGCAGGTGTCGAACTCTATATCAATGGTCTTCTGTTTGTTGAGGGCACCGGTACGCCGATCGCTGGTCAGACTCACAGCAATCGAGTGCGCAATGGTGACACCGTGCGTGTTGCAGCAAACGCTTACGGTGTACCTTGGAACGGTGAGCAGGCATTCGTTACGCTCTCGGTTGAGGAGCAGCCTGACTATATGTTCGCTACTCTGCGCATCATCACTGGTTACTTGGACAATGCGATTCGTCCTCCGTACAAGCTAGACGACTTCTCTGGTATGGATGCCTTCGAGTACGCTCCGAACAACCTGTGGACGTTTGACGAAGATCGAGAAGTTGTTACTCTGCACGGGCGCGAGTCGTTGGTTGATTCTCCAATTGCATCTTTGGCACCCACGCTGACTCGTTTCTCGGCTGACATTGAGTTCGATACGCAAGGTGCTGCTACTTCGCTGGAAGGTGCAGCGTATGACTGGCTGACAGAGAATCGGATCTACAATTGGGCAGACGTTGTTGCCAAAGAAGCGGCTTGGGTTGTACCCTCCGTGCCGTCCACGTTGGACGTTGGTTACTCGGTTGATGCGAATATCACCAACTCACGCTACGAGGTAGGATCCATGTCGTATGCGTCGGCGATCAGGAGCAGGGCTTCACAGTCTCCTACGTCTACGTACGGATCAACAGTAAGAACGCTAAACTATTTGCACACGTCAGAGTACGCGCGCCCATTAGACTTGTCGATCAATAGCTATGCAACTTCGTTCAATTGGCGTGCACGGGCGTTCGTATCTCTCTTCGGAACCGAGTGGCAGTCCGCACGACGCAATCCCCTGTCACTGAATACAACATGGGAGCGCTATGTTCCACGTTCGGATCTTTCTTATGCCTCTGTGTACGACGTAGCCAGTAAGTCTTTTGTGCAATACGCTTCAAGCTACCAACGCCATGTGCAGAAATCGCAGTATGAGTATAAGGTGTCCTATGGAAAGGCGATTGGTCCAAAGGCACTAAGTGCTCCAATGCTGTTCAACAGGCACACGTTCAACGTAAAGCGTGTGGATGCAATGTATGTGGATCGTCGCCGCAGTCGAGAGCTTGTGGTAGTTGCGACCTACAAGTTGGACACCTTGAATCGCAATCGTCCTCAGGTGACAGCATCGTATTTGCGCTACGTACCAACATCGAACAAGACGATTGGAGTCCAGTATCAAGGACGTGTGCGTGCATCGCTCAACCGCTATGACTCACAGGCAGTAAGGCTGCAATCGAAGACAAGCAACCATGTTGGAGTTGCTTATCAGTCGTCCAAGCGATTTGTCTTCGATGACTACGTGTACACTGCACCGAGCGCCCGTGAGTTCAATACGGCTGAGGCAGCGATTGCTGCTGGTGTTGCTCAGACCAACCCGATCGTGTTTGCCAAGCAGCTGTACGACACGTTCTGGATGTGGCACATTCCAGCGGTGATCGAACGTGTCGAATGTGCGAACACGGCGTTGACTGCACGTTTTGTTCGTGGCTATGTGCAGGGCGGCTAATCGCCCTGCTTCTTTGGAGAAATTTGATGACGATCATCACAGCACCTAAGGTTCACCAGTTCATTCCACTAGCTGTGCCGAAAGTCGAACAGGTTAAGATGGCTCTACAGGGTGTTCCGGAGTCGCTACCTGAGTACAGGAAGACTCAGCTGGCTGCTGGTGCAGAGTCATTCCTGTTCCCAGAAGGCTTCGTCCCATTCCGTGTCGATGACATTCTACTTGAGGACACGCTTGGAAGTAGGCGCATTCTTCCTAACCGGGAGGCGCCAAGGCGTGGCCCAAACAAAACCACCATCTTCGATCATGAGAACTACGATCTGGATGTGGCTACGCGTAAGTTGACATTCCACAAGCCGCTCGAAACTGGAATGACCATGCATTGGTACTGCATGGATAGAAGCGCCCGCTTTGGTCGAGACTGGATTGAGGTATCACTCAAGCAGTACCTGATTCAGGGATCGAACTATATCGATCAAGACCTGATCCCACCAGGGCCCAATCCTGGTAATCTGTTCCAGGGATCCTGCCGCTGCTTCGTTGAGATCGTATCGCTGCCTGCACAAGGCCTGATCCGCAAAAGCAACAACACGCTTGGACTGTCATACAGGCCTCGCATGGGCTTTATCGGATTGGACAGCGCCGAGTACCTGATATACAACAGTTGGGGACAGGTATCGGACACCTACTGCATGACGTTCCAAATGTCTTGAGTTCTTCGTAATTTATACGTGCCAGTCAACACAGTCCTTGTGAACAAAAGCACACACGACCTATTAATCCTACCACAATCATCAGAAACCGGGGCTATGAAATGAGCATCGCAGCAGTGGCAGCAGCGTGGATGGCGACCAAGCCGATACGCATCAAAGCGAAAGAGAAGGCAAAGGGTTTGTTCCAGTGGATGGTCAATCACTGGCGAGCTATCGTCCTCATCTCTCTCATCCTCGCGGCATCGATCTTCATCTACCGAACAGGTAGGAACGACGGTATCGAGGAAGCAGACAAGGCATGGACTGCCCAGTACAACGCCACCGTTGCAGAGTTCAACGCTCGTATGGCGAAGCTGCGTACTGATTCCAAAACAGTTGGCGACACAGTTCAGGACGCCGGCAACAAGGTAACGAACGAGGTTGACAAGATTCAGGAAGGACTCAAGGATAAGGCCAAAGGTCAGAATCAGTTGACCTGTGTTGACAATCGAGCTACACTGAACACCGAACTGCCTCCTGAGTTCTTCAAGGCCTGGGCTGACATGAATGCAGCTGGCGCCAAGCACAACCCGTACAAGGACGTGACATTCAAGTCCCAGACCAAGTCCATCAGCGAGGAGCAACAGTAATGCGCGCGTTCAAACTCTTCATCGTGCTCCTGCTGGCGCCAATCCTGTTCACAGGCTGCAATACCAACAAGGTCAAGCCCCTGCCGACAGCAACCCAGACGACTGTCATCACCACCTCACCGGTAACGGGTAAGGAGTTGGACAAGACGAAGGATCAACTGGAGCTGGATGGGCGACTCCTTGCCGATTGTGTTGTGCCTATGCCAGCTCCAAGCAAGACAGCGAAGACAGTCTTGGATGCATCTGCGTTGAAGGCTGCCGAGATTGCGATCTACTACGACTGCGCATATCGGCACAACGCACTGGTAGAGTTCTTGTCTACCCGCTTGGGTATCAAACCCGTGTCACCCATTCCTGAGGCTAAGCCCTCGAATGCAGTGAAGCCAACCAAATAGGAACGAGAAACGGGGCCCAATGGGCCCCGTTGTTGTATGTCCAACTCAGGTTGTGGTGATGCCTTGTTACTTGTCCTGCGTCTTACGGCGAGCACGCGCAGAGAACATATCGATCACCGATGAGTTCGGCGCAACGTCAGGATTCGGCTTCGGCACGTGCGAACTATTACTCGCTTCCATCGTACCTGTGGTCGAATCGTTGTTCGACTGAGAAGTCTCTTCCTCCTCTTCATTGCGAATCACGGTCAAGGTGGGACGAGCCTCTTTCACCTCAGCACGACCGAACTTTTCGGTTTCGAGTTCGCGGTCCGAGTTGATGTTCACCAGATTGAACTCACGCCCACACACGGGCCAACCGAGTGCATGTGTGGAGATTTCCAGATTGTCTCTCGCATACACGTCGATCACGCACTCGACAGGAATCTCGACATTCGTGTAGGGCTTACCCTTGATGCCAATGTCGAGATACAGGTAGCCGGTCTGGAAGTCCACAACGCAGCGTTTAGCTCCACGCCCAAGCGTCACGTTCAATGTCGTTGTCGCGTATCCAGTGTCTTCGTAGATCACGAACGAGGTGCGTCGCTTCAATTTGATCCGCTTGGCGACAAGGTCCGATACCAGGACATTCTTCTCCATGATCTCTTCGCAGAAGCCCGGAGGAAAACCGTTGATCGGACGATTGGTGATACCCGGAGCGAACTTGATGAAGGTCACCAGACCCGTGTCGTTCATCATCGACAGCCATGCGGAGAGCATGTAGGCATTGACGTTGATCGGTTCGGGCTTGAATGCACCAGGCGTCTTCTTATTGCTCATTGCTGTTTGCCTCTGGATATGGGCGATACGGACATTTGGTGGTATTGATGAGGAGTGAGACGCGAGTGACAGGGATCGACCCGCTAGAGCCTGGAGCCTTGCCGTTGAACTCCTTACCAACCTCGGTCTTATATCTGGCGATGCGTGCGATCCCCTGCGGCATTATGCATACCTGATTGCACAGGGTGTTGCGCATCATCAGCTGGAAATGAAACTCGCCGGTACTTTCGACAAGTGTCAGCAGTTGAAACAGTGGGACCATCGTGTAGAATTCCAGACGACGGTATTTGGAATTTCCACGCTCGATGGGTTCTGGAAAACGAATCAAATCGGACGACAGGCTCTCCAGACCAGCACCCGTGATGACGGAATAGTAGATATTGTTGCTCGCGTGATGGCGAGGATTCCTTGGGTTACGCACGATCTGCTCTCCGATCAATAGTGTTTCTGGTGATGACTTGTTGGCTACTGACATTGATGCCAAGTTGTACACGGGCCCAATTGGGCCCGTTCTTGTTTCCGAATTACAGGATCGTCTTCGCGGTGTGGATCAAACCTTGACGCAACTCTTCCGGGCTACGGATGTGCTTCACGTCCGACAGACCCTTGATGGTCTTTGCGTACCAGCCGACGATGACGCCCGTGATGCGCATCTTCTCTGAGGCGGAACGCAGAACAGAAGGAGACACAACACCCTCTCCATCGGTAACTAGAATCATCTGAGTGTTCTTCCAGTCGAACGTCTCTTGAATCAAGATAGCCTGCTCGAAAGCCGAGTCGAAGTTCGTGCCACCCCAAGAAGGACTCACCAGACTCTGGATCAGAGTCATCATGTCCACAGGAACACGCTCATCGCAGACGTACATGCCATCCACGTTGGACGCGAACTTGATGAGTGCGCAGCCCCTCTTCGTATCACTCATCACTCGGAACATGGCGAGAGCAAATCCAGCGGCGATTACGTAGCGGTCGCCAGACATAGAACCCGAACAGTCGAGCGCGATGATCGCACTGCCTCTGCGTGGCATCGTACCCGAGTTTTGGAGCAGAGCATGGTTTGCAAGGTCGGCATAGAACGCGAGCTTGGTGTGGTCATTCGCCAACTTAACCAGCGAGCTTGTGTCCGCGCGCTGTACATCATCACCAAACATGTAGGTGCGATCCAGATGAACGTTCGGATCCATCCTCGACTTGCTGACATGAGCCAGCTTCTCGGCAAACACGTCAGCTTCGATCAGGATCTTCTTGAGCAGCTTGTCATTCAGTGAGACCAACTCCAGAGTCTTTAACTCCAGTGACGCTGCTGATTCACCTGAACCATCGCTCTCTCCACCTGCACTCGCTTGGGCTTGCTCGGAGTCACCCTTTTGCAGAGTAGCCTGGTCAGACTTTGAATCGCTCACCTGAAACTCTGCTTCATCCTCGTCCTTGGTGATCTCCAGATCATCTGCGTCAGGTTCCTCCTCATCCTGCTCGTCATCCCTGTTTCGTTTACGCTTCTTGTCCTTGCCACTCTTCGTTTCAGGCGCACCATCCGAATCCTCGTTATCATCAGAGTCATCGTCCTGAATGCTGTCCTGATCCTCCTCGTTCTCACTGTCGTCAGGCAGTTCGTACTCAGCATCTCCCTCTTTACCCTTCGGTGTCTTCGCCTTCTCTTTCGCGGCCTTCTTCTCCGCTTTCAACCGTTCCTTTTCAGCCTTGGCACGCAAGCGCTCTGCTTTCTTCTCATCCTTGATTTCCCTCTTGGTCTTAACGATGATGACCGGCTTTGGATCAATCTTAGGTACGTCTTGACGTTCAGGGTGGTCGTGTGCATGCTCAGACTTGGGACCTTCCTTCTCCAGAACAGACGACACCTTAGACTTCGGGGTGTTGCGGATGTACTCAGCCAGCTTACCCTTCGCCTCGTAAATCTCTCGGAGCTTCTTGAACTCCGTTCGACTAACACGTCGGGCAAACTCCATGATATCTGCCTTCTTCATTCTCGGCAGGTGATCTTCCTTGATCGTGATAGCTTCGATCATCGCCGAACCGGTACTCTTATCCCGGGTCGGTCTAACCTCGACCCGATTCTCATCGGTGAGGAAGTGAACTAGAGGCTTTTCGTTTTTGAGCTTTTCAATCTTCTGGCGACTTCTCTTGATCGACTTCCTGAAGCCCAAGCGCTCACGCTTGGAGTAGAACTGACGATTCTCGATCTTGTTTTCCAGCTTGTCTATTCGTGACAGCTGCTTATCGATTAGATTCTGGCGCCAACTCGGTGATCCCCACGATGAGAGGGTCTTCACTAGATTGGTTGCGAACAGCAGAGAGGACGCTGGATCGTTACGTGTCATCGAACGCAGCTTGTCCGTACGGATAGCTAATGCCACGCTATGCTCATGGCTCAAGCGTGGCATGTCCTTACGAATGTCGTAGCGCACGGTGCCCGCATACAAACGCCCGTAGATCGCTCTCACAAGAAGATCGAAGTTGATCGATGTTCCAGAAGAGAACCGTGCGCGCCAAAACTTGTCGCGCAACTCTTGGAACGTTGCCTGCTCCTCCTCACTTGTCAGCTTCACAATTTCCCGAACTTCGCCGAAACGAAGATGGGAGAACATGCTGTGCTCTGCCAGAAGCCTACGAACAGCGATAGCCGTGCTGTAGATTATCGGATGAGTCAATCCAACCTTGCACCCGCATCCCCTTAGAGCTTCGTTCTCGCCTTCTTTCTTTACGTAGTAGGCACACGCTTCCATCAAAGTCTTGTTGCGGTACTTGGTGCTGTATACGCCCGGTATTCCAACGCGTCGCACGTCCATCCCAAAGACCTGCTTCAGGATGTAGTTGATCAGGTAGTCGGCTGCAATGTTCACGGTATCGTGATCGTAAAGCGATGACGCAAGAGCATCATCGATTACGTGGTGCATGATTTCGTGAGCAACGTACACTCCCAAGTTCTGCGGCTCACGTTCAATGATTCGACGCGAGACGTAGATGCCTGACAGATCGGTGTAGGCAGGTGCGTCACCTGGATTCACGTCAACGACCTCAAGAGGCACATAGAGCACCTGTTCGCCCATGAGGGCAGCCAGCTTCAACAGGCTTCGTTGTGCTCTTGGCGGCAGTTCAACGTTCATCCTTCCTCCTTACCTGCTTTCGACACTGAGATTGAGACGCCCTTCTCTTTGGCAAGACGCTTGCTGCCGCCGAGGTTCTTGGAATACCAGTAGTCGCCCTTGCGCTTGTGGCGTAGACCGAATGAACGCAATTCCTTCGCGGACCACAGTCGGTTGTAGTGAGTATGCATCTTGAAGATGCGCGAGCCATCGCCTAGATTGACCAGAATGCCTTCGATGCTCTTGCGCGACTTGAGAAGTGCACTTACGTTACGTCCAGCATCACGCACCTCGTTTGCACAGCGTCGTGCATACCGCGAAGTGAAGCGAGACAGTTCGGCGTGGATACGCTTCATCTCCTTCAACACTTCACGCAAGTTCGCCAGCTTGTTCACCTTCTCGCGCAGGCCATCAATCTGCTCCATGTACGTGCTTACCTCCACAACTTCCGCTGACGTGGAAGCATATACCACATTCTCGACGCGAGCCTGCTGACTGATTTCATTCCAGCCGACATACGCAAACACTTCGACGTCGGTTGGCTTGACTTCGGTGTCGCCACGCAACACAGCCGACGCCTGCATGATGCGAAACGTTTGCAGAAAACGACGATCGGACAGCTTATAACCCATCGTGTTCTCGATCTGGCGGCGCACCTTGATCGCAAGATCGGTTACAGCGCGCGGCACAGTGATCGTCTTGACGTGCGCACGGAGCGTGTCAATGTCCGAACGAGACAGAATCGATTGAGGATCACCCTTGCCTGAGGACAGCAGGCCAACCAGCTTGTGGAGCGAAGCATCGCTCTTGAGGTACGTGACGTTGAATCGAAGCAGCAGTCGGTCAAACACTGCCTTGAGTACGGGATCGGTGGGCACTTCGTTCGACGCCGCAAACACAGCATACGTCGGACACTTCACGATGCCGTTGTCACCGTCGCGGAAGTTGTGCTCGTTCATCAACCATAGAAGCGGGTTCAAGGTCGTTGCATTGGCCTTGAAGATTTCATCGAAGAACAGGATGTTGGATCCAGGAGCATAGTCGTGGTACTTGAACTGCTGCTTGCCATTTGCCAGCGCCGGAATATCGACAGGGCCGAACAGCTGGTCAGGCTTGGTCGTTTCACTCATCAGAATGTCGAAGTAGGACAAACCGATGAGCGTGCTTGCGATTGAAATGTGCATCGTCTTCGCAGTGCCGACGTCACCAAGAAACAGAGCGTTGGTGCCCGACAGGACTGCGAGCAGAATGCCGCGCGTTTCCTCTTCACGTTCAAGGACGTGGGTGTTGAGCTCCTGCTGGACGACTGCCAGCTTGGCGACCAACGGTGCAATCTCTTTGGACACTTGCGTGACTCCATTTGACGTTCTATCGAGTATTTACAGTTCTGGCATGTGTTCGGGTTTGCACGCCGAAAAACAACAATGGGCAGCGCAGAGCCACTTGTGTGGATGCGCTGCCCAATGGGCCCTACTTGGTATTTAACGCACGCGCGTGATCGTGCGCTTTGGTCCAACGAGGATCACCGCCTTTTGGACACTTGCTGACACGCCAGTAACCGTCCACGTAGACGATGTGTGGGATGCCAGGCTTCGGAGCCTTGATACTCTCGTTGGAGAACGCCATGTCAGCTGCTACTCGATTCGTTGGCGCTCGCCGGCGCATAGTCAACCAGAAGATGCTTGAGTTTGGTGTTCAGCAGTTCCAAGATCTCCGCATCCACGTTATCGTGCCGTTTGAGAGCTTTCACCAACCAGTCCTGATTTGCACCAGACGTGCTGACGTAGGAACGGAACGGCGGCAGTTCAAGCCGCTTGGCATCACGGGCCAGCAGCTTGTTGAGACGATCGAGCTTGCTTTGCGTTTTGGACATGGTGTTCTCTATAGGTGAGATGGTGACTACGGGTGTTACGAAGACAGCCAACCAGTGATTCGGTTGGCTGGTTGCACGATGATATCGTCGTTCAATCCTGTGTATCTGCGGCAGAATTTTGCACGATCTGCCAAGAAATCGACAAGAGCTTCATACACGAACTCGCTAAAGGAGTTGATGCCGTATTGCTCCTTTAGCGTTTCAATGCTGTATCTCTCCATTGAACAGTCGCTACAATCTTGATCGTACCACATGAAGAAGTACGAGGTTGATGTTTCATACAGGACAAGCCAGTCATCGCCATTGAAGGACACATGATGCCCTTCGGTATTCTTATCAACAAAGCTCTGGTATTCGCGACGGATGAACTCGACCGTTTCCTGCTCGGTGCCCTGCTTGCGAGACTCGAAGTAAGGCATCTCATCGTCACGCAACCCGTAACGGGCTACCATGTAGGCTACGTGGTTACTACCGTAGTTAACGAGCCCATCTAGGAATGTGTTCGACACATAGCCGTAAGTAGAATTCTGGGGAATTCCTCCGTGCTCTTGAATCGACTCTGACGGGTAGTCTTGAGCGTAGTCAAAAGGATATTGATGCAGCTTCGACTTGAGCGCACCGCCACCATTCTTCACGTCAGCGACTGCACGGGTCAGTGCGTTGTCCGTAGTCAGGCCGTACGTGCCATGAGTGACTTCGACCATTCCTTCGAACAGTGCCTTGACATACGCAGACACGTCTTCCTGAATGCCGGTCGCTTTCCTCTTGAGGTCCTGCATAACATCGTGCGTCTTTTGAGGGACGCATTCTGCAAGAGCCTCCTCGGTAAGCATACGACGGGTTTCCCGCGGCGTCGTTGCATACTCGAAGTGCTTTGGGTTTGATCCAGCTGGCCCCATGTTGACGGAAACATCAAGCGTGCTGATATAGACATTGGGTCGAACAGACTTGCCCCTCTGTCCGAGCGTCTCCTCCATATGTATCAGATGCTCCACATCCATACGGGTCAAGCCCGCATAGAACGACTCGCGTGCGTGCGACATGAGCAGGTCGAATGCCATAGAGCGTGCTTCTGCACCAGTAGCTCTGAACACAGGGTGGCTCTCACCGACAGGTACAACAAACGCAACAGCATTTTTATTGGACTGGCGTACTGAATCGAGCGCCTTACCTAAGATGCCAACGGCAGCCCTGCTTATCGAGCCATTGTCAACACTTAGGTTAAGGTCCGTATACAACTGTGTTGTGGCGTTGAACAACCTTTTGAGCGGTTCGATCTCAGTAGTATCCGGAAGCGGTAATACTATGCCAGTTACGGACATGTCCGTAAACGCGTTTGAGATTGAGAACATCATTGTCTTGCGAAGCACTTTACGCGTCTTGACCATGGATGCAGCCGTCACTGTGGTATTCATATCTGTAGGTTGCCTTGTGTATCAGTCGTATATGGTGCGCTGGTCGTTCTTGCGCATACGCACATGCACCATAGCCTCGATCGGCTTGGACAATGCCTCGAACGTGGAGTCGAATGCCTTGAGTTCGTGGTCAGCGTAAGACACGTCGGCACTCTTTTCTTCCGAGTCCAGATCATTATCCTTCGCAACGTAGTCTCTGGCTTTGGCAATCAACTTGCGCCAAGAATCACGATGGGACTGAATGTTGTCCAGCGCATCTTCGACGCGAGGGTCGACGGCCTGAGCACTGCCGATATCGAGACGGACGTTGGCGAACAGCAACGGTACACAGTTGCTGACACTGTACGGCGAGTTGTCCTTGGAGGGCAGTATCGAGATTACTCGTTGGACCTGCCTGCCGTTCGGGTATTCGGCCGCAGATAGAGGGGCAGTGTTGAGAGCGTAGGTCTGCTCACGTCCATTGTCGGTAACGTCGAACTTACCGTTAGGGTACATCTCGCTATCGAGACGGACACCGAGCACGGGTTTGCACGTCGTGCCAAACTCATAGGCACCAACCGGACGCCAGCGGTAGACGTTCTCCGAATCGGAGTCCTGCGATGAGACGAGGTAGCTGAGGGAACGACCCTTGTACAGGAAGAACATCTGGGCGCCGATACGCACACCAAGCTCGCCGGCACTGTTGACGATCCAGTTCACATCATCCTCCGAGAGATTGATGTGGAACCCACCGGATCGTGGTCCTGCATTGCGTGCAGCCTCGAGGGATTCTTGGTACGACGACTCTTGGCTTTCCAGGAGGTTCTGGACGAGAGAACGCTCCAGCTTTACGCCGGTCGCCTTCTCGTACATTTCGGTGAAGTCGGTTGCACGACGGTAACGCACAACATCGATCGGAAGGTCTTTCAGAGGCATGGGCATGATAGTGATCCTGTGTATGGTAGGTTAGGTGCCAGTTACTTGACCGGCACCCAGACGTTGGAAGTGAGGCCAGTCTTCAACGTAAAGAGCTTGGTCAGCTTGCCATCCGACCCGACACCGACGATGAAGTAACCGCAGTATTTGCTGTGGACGCGCTCTTTCAATTCCTGCAGCGACTTGGACTGCCTCTTCGCCTTAGCGAGCGTGCTGCGCGTGATTGCGTATACGACATAGCGATCAGCAGTCCACTTGTCCAGCACCGCCATCATCTCGTCTGGCATCACGTGGGTCATCTCACCCTTGGTGCCGATTCGATAGAAGAAAGTGTTGGCACCACCCTTGCCGACTAGATATGGAACGTCGGATTGCATGGCGACCAGCTGCCAGCTGTGCATGGTGCGTTGCTCGGGAGGCAGCGTCTCTTCCAACTTCCATAGTGCACGCACTTGCTTGCGGAGAAGTCTCAACGCTTGCATCAGTTATGCTCCTTGACGGGAGTTCTGTCCATCGTCCAGCTGCTCTCAAATGTACCATCGTCACCGTCGGTCCACGACAAGCTGACACAAATCTCCACACCGCCGCACGTCACGAACTCACTTCCACCCGCGCTCAACGTCGCTGGGACAGATTCGTGAGCATGACCACACACGCTACACTTGTCTGTCTTCCAGCGTGTGTCACTCGGATCGCGAGGACCATGCACGTTGATCGGTGGGTTGTCTTGATACCACTCTGACTGTCGTACATCACCTTCAAAACGCAAGTTGACGTTCATGCGTTTGTTGGTGCACACGACATATTCAATTCCCTTCGCGTCCAGCTTGCCGCTGTAGCCTCGATGCGGCTTCTCGCATACGCGGCACTCTGCGATACTCCACTTGCGTCCAGTTCGTTTCATTGTCATATCCTCGGCCCATAGAAAAAGCGGCAATGCACGGGCCCGTGTGCATTACCGCCGAATTATTCTAGTTGTCTTCCACAATCTCGCCGGGAAGTCGAGAAGCAAACGCCTTGTCCGCAATAGCTTGCTTCATTGCCTTTGCAGACATTTTCTCTTCGTTATGGTAGTACAGGGCGTCGGCGTGCCACATCGGAATCTCCTCGACGTTCAATTCACCTTCACGAAACCCGTACTTGAATCCATTGAGTTCCAAGATATCCTGAATCCCAATAGCGCGCATTACTTCCGAACGCGCAAACATCATTGGCTTTTTGCGGAAGGCTTCGCGGTAAGCCGACAGGGAAGCTGGATGAAAAGCATGCGTCTCGAAGCGAACAACCATCTCATTGAAATTGTGAGACAGGTACCAATCGGTGTGCAACGTCTCACCTGTTGATGGGTCTTTCAAACCATCGAGTATCGAGTAGTCGAGAAGGATCGAGCGTAGTACGGCGCGCGACAATCCGAACTCTTTGGCCTCCGTAGAAAGCTCCAAACGCTGCGCTATCTTACGACCTTCGTCCGTGGCCATGTTCGGCACGTACCAGTCCGGACCATTGCCTTCACGTGGAGTCCAACCGAGATTGACTTTGGGCTGACCTAAGAACATCGCACCCAAGAACCCACCCTCCGCATCGTACTTGATACGTACCGCGTGGATCAGACGTCGCTTACTCGCGGCTTCCTCCAAAGCAGATATGAAGTTCTCATTCCGTGCGTACACGCTTGCCGCACGACGCAATCCCTCACCTGTGATTAGCAAGTGACGCACGCATGGCGATGCAGTACGTGTCAGAAGATACCTAAGTGCCTCAGTCGGCTTCGGACTGAGGAATGAATCGCGTTTGTTCTGTGGGATGCTTGCCATCAGGTGCCCTGTAATAGAATTCGGCGTGTGATGTATATTTACAGATTTACCTTAGGCAGCGACATAAAAGTCTCGATGTGCTTGTTGATCTTATCAACCGTCTCGCCCGTATGGCCTACACTCCTACCCTCAAGCTGAGATTGATAGAAGATTATACCATCGAGGCAAGCGCTAATGGCTTCCTCGAAATCCTCCAAGGTTTTCATGCCTGAATAGTCGATCGGAGGCAGTCTCTCCGGAGTTTTACCGACGCGACTGAATATCTCTTTACGCAAACTTTCACGCACGATATCCAGTGTAATCAGCGCCTCTTGCGCGTCATCAAGACTCATTGGATTTTTCGTTTGCAGCATTGAAGTATTCATTTCAGATCACCTCTACTCGTTTGATGTTGCCATGTCGCTGATACGCCTTCAAGCCTTTGACGTACCAGTCTGGAATTTCTCGCCTAGTCCACTTAGCAAACTCGTTCTTGTTCGCTATGTAGAAACGTCGGTAGGATTCAACCGCGTACTCGCCGATACACTCCGGTGCCCTGCCCATCGCCAGAACGTACTCTTGTGGCTTGCGCCGTACCTGCGGAACAGTCAGGTTGGTGCCAGGTATGTTAGCCAGAGCGTCCACCATCTTGACGATGTTCGCATACTTGCCTAGACGCAACCCGTCATAGCGGTAGTCGTATTCGGCGATCAGGGCTTTCAGAAGACGGTAGCCCCACGCATAGTGAGTCGGATCATCCATCAGCCACAGCGTACACGGGTGACCGGCGTGACTCTTGTTCAATTTGAAAGTGATGTTGCGCTTTAGCCAACGTTTGTCGGTATTGACCACCAAGTGGGCGAAGCAAAGCAACTGGGCTTGCTCGATCAGCATCTTGGTAACATGTGCGTTGCATTGCATCTGCGCCGCACGTACCGGGTCCTCATCAAGGACAAATATGTTCATTAGCCGCGACGCCTACAGTCACATAAGCCACTGTCATTGCACTTTGGGCAGGTACTGCGCACTATGCTGAGTGTTGGACGCTTTGATTCGTCGCTCGCTTCTTCGCTGTAGATGGTGCGCCGTACTCCATGCTGGTCAGCCACAGTGTACTCGATCTTTGGACCGAAGCCTAGGCCCGGGCCGAAGTCCCTGATGCTAAACGTCACGCCTTGGACGACACAGTTCTTACCATGAACGCTCACTACGTCACCAAGCTGGTAACGCGAAAGCAGCTTGTCACCATAGAGCGCCTGTTCGCGTGCGATAGGGCGCGCGTACAGCTTACGAAAGCAGTTCGAGTCAGGGTCCAGCTCAGTGGACAGCTTGTAGAACGCCTCTTCGCAGTCCTCCCAGTTGCCTGAGATAGGATTTCTCCACTGGTAAAGCGCTGCAGGTTGATCTTCGTATTGGTGTAGCTCCAGAAGAGCCTCTGCCGCATTGAATACATACGGGTCGAGAGCCATGGCGCCATCGGGCTGCCTGTTCTTAGTGAAACCGTTGGCTAGAAATACACGCTCAATGAAGGCGCGCAGCCTGGCTTTCACTGACTCGGAGTTATTGGCACTGTTGTTGTTCATCGGAAGATACTGCTCCGTCATCTTGGATTTGCCGATCGACGGGCGGCGTGAGGTAGTCAACATCTCCACTAAACACCTCACGCACACGACCGTTATCGAATCGGATCTGGTAAAACACTACAACCCTGTCGTCATCCTTTACATAGTTGCCTTCGCTGCGGAAGAACACACCGATGATTACACCGGGCTTACCTCCCGAGACAACTGAGTCATCTACTTGGAACTTGCACGGCAGTGGTGTGTTGCGTGGTAACGTCTCGTTGTTGGAATGCATCGCGTTAGTACCTTAATCTATCGTCAACAACTCAGGGTCCAGATGCCTTGCAGGGATCTACTGTATTGGCAGGTATTGGTTGTGCAACCGGCCAAGCTATGGTCTGCTGGTACGAAGTCTTTCCGCTGGTACGTCTGAGTGATGCGGACGTCTCACCGTCAAGAGTGATGTACACGCGATCCCTGTCTGCATTGGATTCGACACTGTCGGTCGAACCTCCAACCGATCTCCTTAGCGCGTACAATTCAACCACAAATAGGGCGCGGCCATCAGGCAGGCAACCAACAAATTGTGGTGCTTGCAGTTTACCCTGATTGATGCTTTGAATCGCTTTCCTATCGGCTTCGTTCGGCGCTCGACACGCAGCGATGATAAACGGAACGATCAATAGCAGAACGATCAGCATGAACCTTCGGTTCGGTCTTGACCAGATACGATTCTTCATCGTCACTTCTTCCCCTTCTTGGATTTGGGTTTCTCAGTCGAAGCCTTCTTCGGCTTGACCGATGACTCACTCTTCTTGACGTACAGGTGCTTGAACACCTTGATCTTGATGCGTTCAAACCTCTGCTCGATATCCTTGAGCACCTTTTCAGCTGCTACGTTGTTGTCAACGATGAGAGCATAATCGACAACTCGCAACACTCGGCTACGTGCGGTCTTCGAGTCAGCGAACTTGTCGGGGCCGGGTGTAGAGGGCAGTACAGTTGCGCCAGCAGCGTCAGTGTTCATTACGCGGTAGTCAAGACCGTTACGCCGTGCCATGATCTCGCCGACACCACGCCAAACATCTGGCACGACGATGACCACATTGAAGCCCTTTACGGAATCGAGCCTGCGCACGAACTTTTCGACAAGTGCCATGCACGGATCGTATTCGAGCTTGCCTGGAAGGATCAGAACGTGCTTAGTCTCGCCCGGCCTGCCGTAGGGACGTGACCTTGGGATTGGGATAGTGTACGGCCAGGGTTGGAAAGGATCATGGCTTGTTGGCAAGTTGGCAGAAATATCGACCTCTGCCCTTGCATCATTCTTCTTGGTCTGCTTCTTAGCCATTGGCTGCTTTTTCCAACTTGATCGGAGGTCCTACGAACAGAGCGTAGCCGTATAAATCCCACAGGCACTTCGCGTCTCTTGCGTTCATGCGTAGTCCGTTTCCAGCGTAGTCGGTTTCGAGGAACACATGGATCTCACCGAGAGAGTTGCGGACTGACGGGAGAAGATGATTGTCAGTTATAGCTATATAGTGAGGCTCTCCGCTCAGTGTATTGACTGGAGGGGCGTAGCATCTCACTGTGCAAACTTCGGATCGATTGTGTATGACGCGAACAACGTCCACAGCCTCGTCGGTCATGTAGAGTGCCCGTATCTCACGATCCATATCTGGAGTGAACTTCGACTTGAGGATACGTAGGCAGCCTTGAATGCTAGTCAGCACTTCGATCACTTTAATTACATGACCGATATCGACATGGCTAGTCGTCCGACGTCCAAAGATAACTGGATTGGGATTTGGATTTGTCGGAGGTAAGATTATGGGATTCATACCGACCGACGCCAGTTGTTCTCTGTGCCTCTGAGAGATAGGCAGCAGAGCTTTTGCCGCCCTACCCTCTATTGCAGCCTTGTACCCTGCTATGTGTACGTTAGCTTTCAGTATCCTACCTACGTTCGATGTGAGTTCGGCTTTGATCTCCTCTGTCGAGTAATCGTAACTGGGATCACGATACGCAACATACACGATCTCGGACTTCTCCCGGTCTTCTTGGACAACGCTATGCGTACCCTCCCGAACTTCGACACGAAACTTCGGAACGATTGAATGAGAGGAGCCAGCTTCGGGCGGCTGTAGAAGAAGCAAATGATCGATATCGTCAGTGTCATAAGACACCGATGCTTGGATTTTCATACGAAGCCTCTAGTGCTACTGTTGGCCTGATTAGACTTTCAGTTGAATGGGATAACGTCAACGTGACCAGTAAAGTCTCTCAGTCCGTGATTCACAAGCCACTCCATCGTCTCACGCCTGTCGAAAAGCGTATTGTCCGATCGAGCATCGAGAAACACCCGCCAACGCAGGTCGGGAGCAGGAGTGTTCCTTGGATTTACGCGAACGATTCGCGCAGCCAGTTGCAATGCTTCGCGCTTGTTCTTGGGTGAAGCCAGGAAGTACATCGTATCGTAACTGGACGCATCGATGCCTGTACAGAGAACGTTGATCGTTCCAATGAGGAGATTGGTGCCTTCGACCGCCAGTTCACGATTCTCCAACTTGACCACGGAGTCCAAGTTGTGGAAGAGCTTGATGTTCGGGTCTGCTGCTGCCGCACTGAGAGCACAGCGACGGAGCAAGTTCGCATAGACTGAACTCTGCGCGGCGATTACCATGCGATGACCAGCACGTATGTCCTGAGTGGCGAAGTCCATTACCGCCTGAGCAGTCTGAGAGTCTTCGTAAACCAGAGTGCCGTTGGTTGGGCAAACTTCCATCAGTTATTTTCTCCTCGAACGATCAGGTCGCCGTTAGCATAGGCGTTTACGATAGCAGCGACTTGGCTATCAGCATCATTGGCGTCGGGATTCCAACGCAGTTTTTCGTCCAGCAATTTACCGAGTTCCTTGGCGCGCTTCTGAGTAGGCAGCGATTCGGCTCGCTTGATAAAGCTAGGCATTTGATTTCTCCTCTAGGTATATGGTACTTTTACAGTAGTCATTAACGCCTCAGTCTATATTCGGTCCGCGGGAAAAGAAAAATGCCGCATGGAACCAGTCCACACGGCACTTCCATTCATTGGATCAGTTCTTGTACACGTGCCAATCGCAGGCGAGAATATCGTTCAGGGACGGCACCCACCCACGAAAGCTAACCCCATCATTGAACCGATGGAAGTACGGCATACGTGTGTTGGTTCCCGGATCGCCCTTTCTGAATTGAACAATCGGTACACCGAGCATCGTTGCCGAAGATTCCCACGCGCCAATCTCAATCGATCCCGCTTCCAAAAACACGAAGTCGGAGACTGGCCACATCGAACGTCGTACAGGAATATCGCGGGTCGTCATCAACTCCAACGCTTCGGAGAAGGTGAACGCAGCCGTCGGGTTTTCGATGTACATGTCGAGATACGAACCACTAGCCTTCGGGTAAAGCGCGGGAGGTCCGACAGCGGGAGTGAGAACGTCAGCTTCGGCGATGATCGGTTCCGGGCTGAGGGTGAGGGGCGGAGTTGGAGCCTGAGATGCGCTTGGACTAGCGCCGGGCGGATACGTGATCGAGTCTGCCGGGTTTCCAGACACAGGTTGCGTTCCAGCAACTGCGTCGATCTCAGGCAACGACGACTCCGTGTAGATTTTCGGCCGAACGACCTGACCTACATCCGGATACACATATGCATTCGGGTTTGCTTTGACCACAACCCATGCGCCCTGAGTCGTCTTCATCTGCTCAGGTACATGAGTTGGAATCAGAGTGTTCTGCTCTGACGTTGATATCAGGTCGATGTAGGCCTTTGCCTCAACCTCATAATGCTTGATCCAAGCCACCGTACCCTGATTGATCAGGAGACGAACGTATGCAGCACGCACAGGATCGATACTTGGGTCTTGCAGTTCACGGAAATGCTCAGCAGACACAATGTCCTGCAGTCGAGCACGGAACCCGTATCCAGGCACCACTTGCGAGAAGTGGACGAGGTCTAAGTTGACGGTATCGCGTCTCATTATACACCTAAGGTTTGATGACTCAGTTACCAGCGGGGTTTGTCGCGTGTACCGAATTTCGGTTCATGGCGAGCACGATCGCGGGGCTCCAGAGATACAAACGTTTCACACTCTGCTTCCTCCACGTGTTCAAATCTTCGTTTGATGGAGTGGACGTTATCGCTCTTTTCCTGAGCCAGTCCCTCCAGAAGCTCATCGATAGATTGTTGCTGTTGCTTGCTGTCCATCGATTCGCTCCTTATTCCAAATTAGCGAAAGACTGAGGAAAGACCCGAACCAAAGCATCGGCCGTCTTGTGTGGGCAGATGAGGATCATGCCTTCGGGATTGCCGGTGTAGATTGCTATTACCGAAGGTGCTGCCACGTCCATGATTCCACCATCGCGCTTGTTAGCTACCAGCGCAAACATGTAGCTGTTCGGGCAGGCTTCGAGAGTGAACAGCTCCAGATGTTGATCGTCAATGATATCCCTTCCAGCCATAGTAAGCATTGTTTCAGATACGGTTGCCTGAAAATATGCCCGATGCTTATCATCGTCCAAAGCGAAGTCAACGTGAGCATGACGCACAGCGCAGCCCAGCATCCACAGGTGTCGAGCTAGGACTCGCAAAGCGCCTACTGGTAAGCCTCCGATCGTCTTCTGACCTTTAACTTCCAACATGCCGCTTGCGTGACGACTCACCGTATTGACGTTGTTCTCGTAGTAGAAGTCCTTGGTTGCTTGAGTCATCGGGTCAAGCCCGTAGAGACTGTCATGCTGCATCGCCATTCCCATGTATTTGGGAAATAAGCCGACGTTGGTCCATGACATTTCGATGCGATGCATCAACTCTGCCATCACAGTCTCATGTGATTCCCTTAGCAGGGTCTCCTTCTTCGAGAGATGCGCCATGTAGTGGATAGGCGCTGGACCGATACTTGTCAGCACCGTCTCTCCGTTGTTGATATCCCAATCGGCAACGAGGTGCGCGGCGAACATAGGTGTAATCGGTTCCGGCAGACCTGGCTTAAACACCAACATGCCAGGAGCTTCGGTGTAGTGGGCTTTAGCCGCACCATTCAGCCACCGCTGGATCTCTTCCGAGTTTTGCTCGCGGTAGGGATGGTCGATTTCGATCTTGAGCATTTCAATCTTCCTGTTCGTCTTCTGCGCTACCAACTACAGGAGAGTCGTTGTTGGCTGCTGCATTGTGGAAAGAGAGCGCGAGAGACACGCGCCGAGCCACGTAAGTGCTATTCTCCGCCCAAGTGCGTGTCAACTGCTGCGCCTCCTCCGCGGATTCTGCTGGTAGGCTGACAACGAGGTCGGTTGCGGTATCAGCAAACGTGCACTGAATGTTTGCACCGTCTAGCATCAACTTCAAGGATTGCTGTGCCAGCGCCGCGCCTTCCTTACGCCTGTCGAAGAAGACATTGACATAGGACGCATCGAAATTGGAGCGCTTGGCAACACCGTTGATTTGGTCCTCGCCAAAGGTAGAGACGCGCCAACTGTTAAGACGCTCCATATACTCTTTCATCCGAGACTCGTGGTCTCCAGAGTGAGTGTCGATGAACTGCTTGTCGATCAAGCCTTCATAGTCCGAAGGGTTCGACTCGACCAATGTTTCGCGCGGGTCTTTCTCGAAGTGGTGTGGAAATATGTCGTAGATGGCAGCAAGGTCTTCGAGGCGTCCGACAATGGAACCAGCATCCAAGCCATACGTAACGAACAGCGCAGCGCTAGCGAACAGCTTCTTACGCACGCGGTCACAGGTCGAATGGAACTTGATGACGTTGTTGTCCGCACCTGCGCTTATCGAATACGGATAACTTCTGCTAATCGGTCCTGACTTTTTGGCTACGGTAATTGCCCGATCCAGTTCATGATACAACTGGAACGTCTCAGAGAGTGTGGCCGTGTTATCCAGTTGATATCTGGAGCTTATACTAGCCAACTTGTGCAGTATGAAAGAAGCCCGACGTACTTCCTCAAGCTCGAAGTCTGAGGCTGTATACATCTGACGGCCGTTTAGGTTACCTGACTGGTCGGTATCAATGACATTGATCTTGTAGTCCAATGACTTGATATCGTATTCGGTAGCCTTCTCGACAAAGGACAGTTCCGAGCCAGAATTAACGATGTGAAACTTATTCCCACCGATGAATCCACGGCGCTCAAAAACTTTGGAGATACGATCATGCAGCACGGAGGCAACGGCCCCAAGATCAACGAATTTACCCGTGAAGGCAGCAAACGTCATCGGACCAATCGCGGGAGTATGAGGAAAATGATCGTTTGCATCAGACTTTTCGACGTGATTGCGGACCATCACGTTGAACGTGGGAATGCGTGGCGCAGGCATACCCGGCTTGAACCGAAGTACGGCCATCGCATTTGGATCTAATCGCTTATTGGTGTCCATCACGGATTTCCCCTGCTGCCCTTGGCGCACATGATACCCTTACTGCACTTGCGACACGCATCGCCGGCTTTGTACAAACCGCAGCCTAGCATGTACACGAATCCGCAGTAGTCGCATTTGAGTGTGTTTCCAGTGGCGCTGCTCATAGATGCACCTTACTGGTGTCGTCCTTGATCGCAATGTAGCCGGCGAAGTTCAAGTGGGCCCAAAAGATTTCGACGTGACGGAAGCCGGCATTGCGCAGCATCGCAATGTTCTCCTCATTGCGCACAGGAACCTGTACACCTTCGAGGGACGCGCGCTTGCGTTCAATCGACTCCCAACTATAGCCGTTGCGATTCTTGTGTTCATGGTAGGCATCGACCAGCATGTTCTGAGTCTGCGCCGTATTGCCCAACACCTTCTCGACCATGATGAAAGCGCCGCCGGGACGCAGCGCGTCATGCACACCTTGAATGATGTTCTGGCGGAAGTTGATCGGTACGAAGATCAGAGTGAGGATTGCTTGGACAAGACTTGGCCTCGTCAACGCAGGCTCCAACTCCGGGATGCCATACCTTTTGGCTTCTCTCCACTGCTCACGAACCATATCAGTGGGATACCCGAAGCTCTTGGCAATGGCATCATGCCTCTGACGTAGATCGAAATTAACCGCAAACACGTTTGCACGGTCTTCCCAACGGGCCTTGATCTGGTCGATCATCGGCTGGCTTACTTCGGTCAGGATGTAGTTTACGTCATCCAGATCACGACTATCAATGAACGAGGATACCGATTCACCTCGCGATGAACCCAGATCGATGACCGTTGGGCGATATCCTGTAATGAACTGCTTGCCCAAATCGTAGCAGAGGTCGCGCATCTGTACGTAGCCTGGGATCGAACGACCGAGCATGTCGTCGAACTTGGCAGCTACATCTGCGTTGAACTCCCACTTCTCTTCGGGCTGGTGGTTGTCGATTTGACTGTTGTCATCATTCATTGATAGTGCTCCTGAGTAGACTAGCGTGCGTGATTGCGCACCAGTTCGTTGTAGACACCGACTACGCTCTTATACCGCGAGTCGGGGTTAAGTGGGGAATCCAACAGACGCTCAAACCCGTCGCGGATGCCAGTGTCGCCAAGCTGAAACGGTTGATGCACGTACACACGCACTGCCTCGAAATACTCTGGGAACGCGAGACGGCTTACTGCTTTCTGGATGGGACGATTCAAGTCATCCGGTGTCGCACCTTGGAAGATGCGCAAGATGGACTTGTCAAAGAAGATCGGGCAGTATTTCAGACCCTTGCCCTTCTTCTCGCACCACTTTTCAATCAGCCCACGCTGGAACGCACGCTTGCTTGAGAACGCCTGTGCACGAAACTCGTCCTCTCTTCCAGCGAAGTGCTGACTTGCTTTCCTCGACAGGCAGTACAGACTATCTGCACCGTGGCCTGTGAAGAATGCACGCTGCTTGATCTTTGGCAGCAGATACCACATCGGCCAGAAGCACTCGAAGTCCGTTTTGGACTTGCATCCGAATGCAGCCAATGCCTTGACGTCCCTAATGAGAGACGAAAGATCGTTGGGCAACTCGACTGCTACGAACGGCAGCTTGAAATGCTCTGCCGTCTTCTGAGCAATGCGAAAGTCGCGCGACTCATTGCCTTCCATGTGGAAGGAGTACACTGTTGGCTTCAACCCAGCTTCCAGACAAGCAAACAGGGCACAGTGACTGTCAACGCCACTAGACATTGGCACAGCCACTTTCTTCTCACCTACAGCTTTCGCTCGCTCGATCAAGCCTTCACGTAGAAGGCGTGCTCGTTTCTTCTGGGTCATTGCCATCAGAACTTCTCCAGCAGCTGCTGGCGGATCGTCTTCACCAGATGGTACATCATCACCGGAGGAACACTGCGGCCGATACGCTCAAACTGCTGTTCGTACTTGCCGGTGAACACGAAGTCTTCGGGGAAGGTGAAGATTTTCTTCAACTCCTCGATGGTGTACTTGCGACGTTCGCCTTTCTTCGTCTCGATGAACCCGCCCGTCGAGAAGCCGGCAGTCTCGGAGTTGAGCCCGTCGGATGCAACGATGGTCGGGCTCGGAATCGAAGATGGGATGTACTTCAAATCACCCTTCTTCTTCGACTTGAGATACATGACATGAGGCAGAACATCGTTTACGTTCACCACGTACGGAAGAGGTCGTGGGAACACGGGCTCGAAACCCTTGCGCGCCAGATCGTTACGCACGCCAACGATGATGATGCGCTCGCGAGCCTGTGGCACATCCAGATAGGCAGCGTTGAGTACGCGAGCCTTCACGTTGTAGCCAAGCGCCTTCAGGTCACGCATGATCTCCACGAAGTAACCACGGCTGTCACCTTCAACCATGCCCTTGACGTTCTCACAGCTGAACACCTTGGGCATGAACTCTTCGATCTTCCGCATCTCTTCGTAGAACAAGTCGTCCGTACGTTGGAACACGTTGTCGGAATACTTCTTCTCGACACCCCAGTCTGCACTCTTGGTGCCTGCAGTGGAGAACGACTTGCACGGCGGGCTACCCTCTGAGAAGTCCAACTCACCACGCTTCAACCCAAGCTCTTTACGCTCGGCGCGCCAATCGACAGTGCGAATGTCCTTGCCGATGATGCGTGTACCCTTGTGGTTCGCCTTGTACGTCTCGATTGCAGGCTTGATGAACTCGGTAGCGATCAGCACTTTGCCGCCAGCCATCTTGACGCCGGTGGACGATCCACCGCAACCAGAGAACGAACTGATTGCAGTGAACGTTTTCTCTTTGGCGTTGATCTTCTTCATCGAAGGTACGGCAAAGATTTTCTTCTTAGTCACTGGCATCTTCCTTGTTTTCAGGCGCATCGGGTAACTCTGCTGCGTTGAACAACTTCTCCGCCGCTGCGCCAAGCGACTCTTCGTTCTCCATAACTTCTGCCTTGAACACGGCCCAGTCCAGAGCCCGGACTCTGTTGAATCCAAACAACGCGCTCGGCATCATGGGGAGAGTCGAATACTGATCGAGCTCCAGCAACTTGGTCACGACGTCCTGATTGCGTGCCTTCAACACCTGACGTTCTTTGCCCTTGAGTTGGACGATTGCTTCCGCAGTTTCGATCAGACTGTTCGGCAGCTGATAGGCGTTGACCATGAAGAAGTACCTCTTGGTCAGTGCGATGAGGAACTTGCGAGCGTGCGGCTCGGATACAACCTTGTCTTCACTCATTTCTTTTCTCCCACTGTTTGTTTCGTTACTACTGCTGCTGCTGTTCTCCAGCCACGGAGCCCGAGCATCGTAGTGGCGCAGAGCCGATACCAGAAGAGTTGGCTCGACACAATGTAAGAGTGCATGGCGTAGATCCGTCCAACTTTCTGCCCAATCGTTGATAGCGTTGTCGATAACGATAACTTTGCGGTTAAGCACTAGATCAGCCAGATTATGACGCGCTTGCTCATCGCGAGATTTCAGTTCGGAAACTGTGTCTTCCGAGACCTTGAAAACTACATCCGATGCTTCGGAAAGTTTTTTGAAACTTCGCGCATGGATCTTATCCTGCGCGACATAGACGGCATGATTTGCCAGCAGTACGATATAGCCGTTGGGGTATTTGGAATTGGCAGCCTTCTCAAAGACCCCATTTCTCAGTATCTTGGGAGAAAGAGCTTCTTCGCTCAGTTCCCACGTACCTTTTATGGTGCGGTGTGACAAGTTGTCTGCCTTCTCTTCGACAGAAACGTCGAACTCTTCGATTGGTTTCAGCTGATCGGCTCCAGCCATGAAGATGAGGTTGCTCGACACCTTACCTCCGATACCGATAAGATGCTCGAAAGGAACATCACTACTATAATCAGGGCCGTGCATGCGAATGAGCGCTCCGGACTCACCCGCAAGAAGAGCCTTCGGTGGAATCTTGAATAGATCGTTCCAAGGAGCGAAGTAGCCCTCCTCCTCACTGATACCGATCAATATAAGGTCTCCGTGCTCACGCAACGCGTTGAGCAAGCGATGCTGATTTTTGATAGTACGGCTCATGATAGTGCCTCAGGTAGTGGGTCGAATTACGTCTTGGACTTCTTCGACTTAATGCTTTTCACTTTCTTCTTTGCAGGCTTGGTCTCAACCTTAGCCTTCTTCGACTTGATCTTCTTGGCGGGCTTCTCTTCGCCCTTGATCTTCTTGGACTTCTTACCGTCCTTCTCGTCCTTGTTCTTCTTGCGAGTAGCCTTGGCAGCTTCGGCTTGCTTGCTCGGCTTCTTACCAGCGCCCGACTTGGATGCAGCGCTGGTGTTGAACTGGAAGCTGCACTTCGGGCAGGTATGCTGGAACTCGAAGCTGTCCTCATCGAACTCCTGGAACTCTCCGCCGCCAGCACCACCCTTACTGCCGGGGAGGTCGACGCCGTTCTTCATCATCAGGCCGCGCAACGACAGCGGATCCAAGCCGATGGTATCGATATCGAACTGCTTGCTGGTCTCCAGGTCACGTAGCAGTGCACCCAGCTTCTCACGGTCGAAGTCACCGCCATGCGCATTCGCTGCAATGTTGGCCGCCTTCTCCGTCTTCTTGTCGCTCCAGCTGACTAGACGGATCGGCAGACGCAACTCGCCTGATTCCGTCTTCGCGAGGATGTAACCTTCCTCGGTCGTGCCGTGATTGTCCTTGACTTTCTTGGTGACGATCTTCGTCTTGATGCCCGCCATGCGCAACGTCTTCAAGCGCTGATGGCCTGAGATAAGCGTCTTCGTGCGAGTGTTGAATACGACGCCGGAAAGATCGCCGTAGGTGCTCATCGACTTGGCGAGGTTACCAAGACGCTTGTCGCTGATTACTCGGGGATTGTAGCCGGCTTCTTTCAGGTCTTTCAGTGTAAGTGACATTGAACTGTCCGATAGGAGTGATGATTAATAACGCCAAAGCCTTGCTCCTGATCGGGCAAGGCTTGCGTGTGGTATTTACAGTTTTACCGCTTGACGAACATGGACGTATCCGAATCGTCCTCACCATCAGGAGACCGATCGTCGCTCTTGGTACTGCTGCTGTGCGTTCGCACGGCACCGAGATGCCCAAACTCCAAGCTGTCCTTAGCGATGACTGTTCCTGGAATGTCCGTTGCGAATAGGTCGCCGCTCGGCAACCTGGAGCGCATACTTGCCTCTCGCGCACTGAGATAGGCAGACTCAATGTCCTCAGCAACGACGTAGGGAGGGCCGATCATCTGGTCACGATAGATGCTCAGAAGGCTGTTGGATCTTGCGTCACGGAATGGGAAGGGCTCGGAGAATGTAATCTGCGTTCCGGACGGATCCACTCCCAGCGCAAGAACATCATCAAACTCGAACACTTTGCCCGAGGTGTTCGTACCCAGTACGGCAACGTAATGAGTTCCACTGATCAGTGTGAAGCCCAGCACAAGTGGGCGCGAAGAATTGTCGTTATTCTCACTGCTGTTCACGCGTGTTCTCCTGTCTTTGTGTATGCTCGGATATTGATGGCCTTGACCCACTCATCACCGTTCTCTTCGACATGGGTAACAGCCAGTTCGCGATTGGACTTGACTGTGGCCATGAACGCTTTCAGGTGAGGTGCGAACGTCTTGACATTGACATTGAATACGTCGTGCCCGTACTTTCGCAACAGGTACAGTGCGTTGTTCTCCGCCAGAGCCTGAGTGTCGGCAGTTGTCTCGACCCGGATGTTGTACGGAACGCCTGCTGCTCTTGTCTTTAGCACAATGAAGAACTTGGCCATCTCTATCCCCTAATAGGGTGTGCCTAACTGTGGAACCACATCGGCGCCTTATTCTCAGGATCGCCGTTGTAGTTGATGAGGATCTGTTCTCCCTCAGCGATATCGCCGAGGGCATACACGATCATTACCTTTCGTTTCTTATCCTGCATCACGTATGCGTTCGGTTCGTAACTGTGGTTGTAGAGCGAGCCATAACCCAACGAGATTGCAACGTACTTCTTGTTCCAGCCGAAGCTGTAGTCACGCGTGGGATTTGCGTTCGGCAGTTGAGGAATGAGGATCACAGGACACTCCTCAATCACATCGTTGAACTCGAACGACTTGGTCGCAAACACACCACGACCCATTCCACGCACTTTACGCACTTCCGTATTCTTCATATATCCGCACTCGATGTTATGTAAGAGACTCGATCCACTCCAGCAGATGGTTCGGAGTACTGTAGCCTGACACTTGTTGAGTAAATCCAGGAAGAGCGCGATGCTCCAGGACTGGCACGGTACGCAAACCAACCGACTGAAAGAAGTGCGTGCCCACGGTTTCCATCTTGACTTTGATCACAGTGAGATTGATAGACAGCCTGGGTCCAATCGATTCCAAAGCCTTACCCAACATCACGCACGCCGTGCAGTTGTCCTTGTAGTAGTCAATGAGCACTACATCTGCGTCGTGAATATTCTTCTCTTTCTGGATCATATCCAAGAGGTTGTATTCGATCACTTCGGGTTTCGAGTTGAAGTGATTCCACTCGAACTCTACAAATTTTACAGCTGGCATTGTTCCTCCCGTTGTTGGATGTGTGCGTCTCAGTCGCGGTAGTGACGATCTGCGTTCCGTGTCGGCTTGAGTCCGAGCATGACCGCCAGACTGTCCGGTAGCAACTTGACGAAGAACGAGGCAATCCTTTTCGTGTCGATCTTCATTAAGCAGACTGCCTCAGTTCCAGTTCTTTGGCTTCCTGCTCGCTAATGACTTCGCCTCCAACCATCGCAGCCAGGGTTTCTGCCGCAGAGAGCGAGATAAAACGAAGTGCACCGTTCAGGCGGGAAACAGAATCCTTGTTTTCCAGAGATGTGGGTAGCTGCTCGTTACCCGGTTTGACTTCGATCTTATGGAAGTAGTACGACCCTGCGGCCCTTTCCCTGGCCCAGAAAGGCGTCCTCATACGAACCACGTAAGGGCTGTTGAACTTCATCAAGCTCCGAACGAAGTCCATGCTCTCTTCGAGCTGGTCCCAAGTCTCTCTTCCATCGACGTCAGCAGCATCGGGACGCTGCGAAGCAATGTCGGCCTGCATTACTCGCAACTGCTCCAACACAAGATTGAATTTTTCCGTGTCATGTACCATAGTTGTCTCTGCTGTCAGAATAGGGCGCTAGCGTCATTTGGACGCAGGTAGGGTTTCAGCGCTTCGATTACTTCATCCTTCTTCATGTCGTACCATCCTTTGGGCATGGGGATGCGCGACCCATCGTCCTGCATCAGTAGCAGAATGATGCTGTAGCCTTTGGCCTTCGTTGCTTTGGCCTTTGCTCGATTCATGGACCAACCGCGCTTCTTATTCGACTCCAAGCCTAGGGTGTGGACGCTCTTTACCTCGATCACCGTTCGCTTACTGACAATGTACGCGTCTGGGATGTAGGTATGCATCTCGCCACCGTATTTGTATCGGATGTTGAGTGTCTTAGAGAAGTCGTTCTCACACTCGCAGATGATATCCGCGGGCTTGATCTTCATCTCCTTGACCAGGTACTCCAGAGCATACTTCTCGTAGCCCTGCAGAGTCAGGTTGCGGCCGTGAAACACATACGGGTAGGTGCGGTACTTGGTGTCCTTGGCGGCAGCACGAACGGGCTTGGCCCCGACCAGAAGAGGTGGTGCGCAAACCCGAGCTGGGCGTCGTTTCATGTTCATAGCACTCTCCTTAGATCATGCTATAAATTAGGTTTTACACCCTTGGGCTGCACGCTTTAATCTTTACTCGGACGTGGCCCCTGGTACAAGACGTGGTGTTCGTGGAACAGGGCGTTCGGATTTGCGTTGATCCTCGCAAAAGCAAGGTCCAGTTCTCTGGAGAGAATCACACTCGTCAGAGATTTGTCCTCGGCGCTGTTGGCAACTGCCCAGCAATAGTCGAACAGTTCGCGCGCAGTGGATTCGGTAAGAGCTAAAGGACGTTCTAACGTCTTCCAGTCATCACCTTCCTTCACGGAGATATCAACACGCAGAATAGGAAGCACCGTGCTTCCTCTTGCAACTCCAGGTATCGAACGTGGCTTTCCATTGCTTACCTTGAACGACTTATCTTCACCAGCCGGTCCCTTAGGACCAACCAACGTCTCTGTCAGGCCGTACGTGGAAAGATGATCGATGTTCTGACGAATGCGATCTTCGATTGAGGCAGTTGGAGGCACCCACAGGTTGCGAAGCGCAGCGATCGCGGTGTAATCACGCATCGCGTCACGCCCGTGCTTGTCTTTCCTCAGGCTCTCCTCAGAGAGGTCATCCGGGGTGATGGTCCATGCCTCCATTACATAGTAAGCGTAGCCGTCGTAGGTACTACCATTCGGGTCGACTCCAGTTTTACCCAAGCCTGCACTACCGAAGTGAGAGACACGTCCGGATTGGAGAGCGCGATAGCGCAGTGCATCTTCGACCAGTTTGGTGAACGTAGACGCTTGAGCATCCGTGAAGGTGGGCAATTGAGTAGATGTAGGATCTGCGAGCGCCATACGTAAGCGTATTGCTTCGGAGTCCACCAAGCGAAGGAATTCAGCTTGGACTTTCTCCAAGTAGTCGTCTGCAGGAGCTGAGGCGAGAACTGCGTTTAGGGTGTCACTCATGGGATCACTTTCTCCAGCTTTGGGGATCGGATGGGTCGTTGGAAATTTCAGTAGCGTCTGGATTGTCCTTGGTGCGCTCACGCCACTTTCCAATGAACCCAAGGTTCTCACCACAATCCCGACAGTGTGCGTCACATGCCATGCTTTCTCGAACACGCAGGTGCTCACAACCACCGAAAGCTCTTTTCAGCCTGTCTAAGAGCGAAGTCACTTGAATTTCCTTGTGATGGAGTTCAGGCTACGTCGAGCTTTACTCATGTGTTCGTTGTACAGATCGGCCAGTGCCTTGACTGCCGCAACGCGTTTACCTCGGCGTTCTCCTCGGACCTTAGCGGCCTTGACATGCTTCTCTGGATTGGGACGCCTCTTGGTACCATGTCGCCACCCAGGTGTCTTTGCAGCACGCACTCGATCCAGATCAGCATCATCCATTTTCATGTCTACTCCAACTTCAAGTTGAGGGGTGCGGATGGATGTTTGCTAGGTACAATGACTATATTCGGGTTGCGATCCGGCGGACGATCATTCAGGACGTCGGCTACTGTGCGTAGGTGGTCACCTCGTCCTAGCATATACCCATATCCTACCATCCGACCAACCTGACCCGGAAGGTTTCGTTGCGCACCGCGCTCTGATAACTCAATGTCGGCGGCTACAGATCGTATCGTTTCTGAAATAGCGGAGATATCGGCTCTAGGTAAGGCGTTGAACTGCTGTTCTTCTGCTTGCGACCTCCTCGGTACTGATCTCAATAAGGCGAACGGATCATCAGACACAAGTCCACGGATAGCTGCACTATCCGGCCTGTTCAGGAAGGTGTGTCGTAGCCAACCCTGTCTGCTAAGTAGACGTGTGGCCGTGTCATCTGCTCTACTGCCAAGTCGGACGTACTCACGTAAACTCATATTTCGAGCATAGCTATTCAGGCTAGGAGTGTCCAGAAAACGGAAGTGATCCTGATCCAGTGGAGTACCTACTACAGCATTAGAGATGCTTGGGCGCGGCCTGCTGATTAAAGCGTCAACGGTATCAATCGCACGCTGAGCTATTCCTTGAGAATCGGTGACCATCTCAACGGACTGCCACCCAATGGATAAAGGTCTCGGTTCGCCCAATACTTGAGTGAGCGTAAGATCATCGAGAAAATTTGGTATTGGGGCAGGGATATCAGTCTGCCGACTTGCGATCCTCTCCATCTCATCGAGAGTCTCTTTCGAGACATAACGTTTCAGGATAGCGAAGTCGCTGCTGCGAAGCCTCCTACTGACTAGGTTGGGATATGGCTTCATCTTCTCAAACCAAGAATACAGCCATGGTAACCACATCTTTTCTACCCAGACACGATAAAGCTGTGTGACGGCAGAACGAGCCATGTCCATATAATCTTGAGTCACATGCATCATTCTTGAGGTGTCATCCCACAGCTTGACGTCGGATCTCTTCAACTCTGGAAACGTATGACGATCATCCCACTGGGACACATCTATCGACAACGCAAATTTGCGAGAGTTGGGATAGCCCTTTCGCGGACTACCATACACAATCAGGTTGCTGGTGCCAATGTAGGACGAGAAGTGCGAATCTTCCTTGGAACTGGCCGTGCAGAATTTGGTGCCACGCCCATAGAGCATACTCGCTTCTCGGGTGTAGGGCATGCGAATGGAATGCGAGACGCACTCTGGATAGTCGAGTCTTGAGCTAAGTCCACGCGCTCGCTTCTTCATATCGGAAGAGCTTGGCGTTTCGGCCAGAAGAACAAGTGCCGACAGGAACGCCTCAGACTTGGTGGCGATTACCTTGAACAGGTCCTTGTACGCGTTTGGTATCTTGTTTCTGCTATTGAGCCACAGCAGACGACCCACAAGCCAACGTATACGGCTATAATGGTCGTCACTTTCCATGCCGAATCGATCAATCGCAAAGCGCATAATCCTCTTTGGCGGAGCAATGATCTCTTTACCATCGACAAGTTCAACAATCATTTCTATCCTTCCCGGTTTGGAAGAGCGCGCCTTCACCGCACGCGCCCTATCTGCGATACTTGTTACCGTGCGGGCTTACGCAATTCCAGAGGAGCATCCACACCAGTACGGAGCTTCTCCGTCACTTCGCCCGCGATGATGATGTTGTAGTCGTCCAAGTTGATCTTGGGATAGCCTGCGAGGTGCAACATCTTACCTCGCCAGAACGAATTGAGTGCCGTCCGATAGCTGCGTTTCATATCGAGCAGCTGGGTCTGGTTGTTCGCAAACTCGAATCGACCTGCCTCAATCGTGTTCTGGAGTCGCGTATACAGACTGCTGTCGAAAGGCAAGTTGCGCTCTTTGATCCACTGCATCGTCGCCGTACTGCCGTCGGGTCCGTAACGACCACTCATGTCAGCTTCGATGACCTTGCGCAAGTCAGCCGTGTACATGTCGGGCACCTGTACCATCTCGCGCACAGTCATCGTGTACTTGCTCAGTACGTTCTGGTTGTCCTTGTGCTTGGCAATGATGAGTTGCTCGGACTGATTGCCGTAGTTGTACGCCGAGACGTAGCTGATGGCAAGCGTTCCCGCGAGGATGATACACACTACGAGGGCAAGGATGAATTTTGCAAACGTGGACATGGTTGTTCTCGTTGGTTAGTGACGAAGTTCGTTGTTGGAGAAGACGTGGATCAGAATACCACATCCACCTAGTGAGAGAATGATCGACAGCAGAATTGCAACGACACCAGGCACGACCTCGTCTGCCAGGTACTCGAAGTTTTGCATCGGCTTGCGTTTGAATCGAAGCTGCACCGCTTTCGTGATCGTCTGCGTGGCGACGTTCGTATCGGCAAGTGCTAGCGGTTGCAGTAGCGCTTGTCGTAACTCTACGGCCAGAAGCTCATTGCCGCTCGACTTGGCAAACGTGAAGACATACACCCAGTCAACTGTTGGCCAACTCTTGCTTCCTATAACCACAGTCACGTCGTTCTTCTTACCGCCAAGCCAAGCGCGTTCAAGGAACGGACCGTAGTCACGGGCTGCGTTTGTGACGACTATGTTCAGGTTGACTTGGTTGCCGGGACCCATAGTTCGCAGCGTATCGTTTAGCTCTGCGTTCCAGGTAGCCAATGTCTTCGGATCGAGACCAGCCACACCCGCATTGATAACGCGGTCAATGCGGTAGTAGTCGTACACGCTCGGATAGCCGGGTGACGTGTACGTAGTTGACGGTTTGAGTTCGTTGTCGGAGAACAGAGAGTTCTTAGCACCCAGCACGTAGTTGAGGTACGTATGAGGTCGCGACGCGGGTTCGCCTATCTTGACTTGTGACCAACGCTTCGGCTCATCCAACCCTTGCCAGTCAACCCGTTCGATGACGAATGATCCAGCACTGGAATCTACCTGCCAATCACGATCGAAGGCATGGTAGTAGCAAGTGCTACACGTTGTTGATCCATCCTTATTGGTCGTGCAGTTGCATGAGTATGAGTGGGCACACTGTACGTCTTCGTATTGCTTACCCGTCACCTGTCCGTTGAGGACCTCGACGTCCGAAAGCTGTGAGCGATACGAGGCGAACAAGACTACGCCGATGATCAATCCACCGAGTGCCACAACACCAAGGAGTTCGAGGACATGCATCTCATGCTTGAATACGAACTTTGATACGATTGCAGCTGCTATCGGGATCAGCAATAGCAGCCAGAAGGCGTCTGACATGGTAGGCTCCGTATTTCTTATCCGTCGATGAGAGTGATCGCTGGATCGGTATCGACAGTATAGGAGATGAAGACTTCCTTGCCAAGAGTTGCAATGAGCTCCAAAGTCTCAGGCAGGATTTCGTAGAAGCTGTAGAGCTTACCATCTTCTTGGAAGAAAGACAGGTCAATGATGACCTTTCCGAGGAACGATGCGTTGTGTCCCCAGGGAGCGTGCTCCTTTATCTTCGCAGTGGTGTTGCTGGCGCGGACGAGGTAGGGGTGTGGTGGAAGATCGAGAAGATCGTAGACTGGATTGTGGGAGATCCAGAGAACGCACTCTCCACTGCGTCGAAAATCCATCGCATGGATCAGAACCGCGAGCGCAGTGGTAGTCTTGCCCGACCTCATGTGCCCAGAGATTGCTACCGCATGGTCAGGCATCACAACAGGAGTGAGGGAGGAGCGCTTGAACTCGGACATTGGATTAAACTCCAGGGCTTACGCAGCCTTCGATTGGGAATCGGGTACTATGGAAACGATCTTGGCGCGCTTCTCTTCGGAGATACGGGTCAATGCCTTGGCTCTGCAAATCTCTTGGAACTGCGAAGGCGTCAACTCGCCTTCTACTGCCAATGCCTCAGCGTGAAGATCTGGCCAATCGCTCAACATCCTTTCTGCCATACGTCGGCGATTTTCCGCACCAATGAATCCGAGGTGCAACGATACATCTAAGCGACCTGGGCGCGTACTCACTTGCGCACCATGTGCGTTCTCATCCGGAATAGCACCGAGCGCAGGATCAATCCATTCCGGATGATTCGTTGTTACTACGATGAAGATACCACTTCGTGTTTGCACGCCGGACATGACGTTCAAGATGGTGTCAAAACTCAAGGTCTTGTGCGCCGTCTGATTCTCTCGTCCGTGGAAGATGTTGTCGAAGTCCTCGAATAGGACAACGCACGGTGTTGTCATGTTACCCCACTCTTCCACCAACTCCTGATCACTCATGGTGGACAAGAAGTAGCGATATAGGCGCACGCCCAAGAGTTCGGCCATCGCTTGCCCCAGCACAGATTTGCCTGTGCCACCTGGGCCTGAGAGCAACCAACCTAGTCTCCACGGGAGACCGCGTTTGGCATACCACTCTTCGTTTTCGTACCATGCGACTGCGTTCTCAATAGCACGATGCACGTAAGATTCATAGAACAGATGCTCGAATGGATCACGCGTCTCAGTATTCAACAATGACTCACGTGAGTAGATCAGAGGAAGATCCAAGTCCGGCTGCACACTGTATGAATCAGAAGTAGAAGACGGGGAATCCTCTCCGATAGAATTTCCACCCTTTCCTATCTTAGCGAAAGAAGCTGCGCCGAAGCCTTTCTCTTGACCCATAAGATCGATTACCCGGAACTGCGATTCTTTTCGCGTGCCCAAAGTAGCGCTCTTGAATTGCGATACAGCGTCACGGATCATATCGTCGCTATTGAACAAACCACGAATGCCCCAAAAGTTGAACCCGTTACCATTCTCGGAGCAAACGATGAAGCTGAATCCGCGGGTGAAGATTGCGGACCTGTAATTGAGAGTTCGGAATGGAACACATTTCAAGTCATGTGATCCGTCGACGCGCATCCAAGCGTGTCGGTAGAGCAGAGTGTTGCTTGGCAGTAGCCGCCAGTTTCGACGCAAGTAATCGTAGACCGCTGCGCCGATAAAAGGACTTGTTTCGGAGCGAACGATCAACACGGAACTCAAATGAGAGAACACAGTCTTTACATGCGTCCATCCGGCAGTGACGATAGCCAGAATGCCACCGATGGCAGCAAAGCTGGTTAGAGACGATAGATTGAACATCTGTATTAGATCCCTTTGGACTAGAGTGTGTCAGACTTAACTTCTAAGACTCAGTTGTCTTCGGACACGCCTTCGTCCCAACTCGGAAAGAAGTGCTTGAGAGCAACATCGCCATCGTCCTTGCCGCTGGACAGAGTGCTGAAAGTTTCAAGCAGGCTGATGTGATCAATCCCGTTGAGCATGTTGTCGATTGCGTCAAGCGCAATTTCCATATTGGCGTGAGGATAGTATATCAAATCTGACAGGTCTCGGGAGTTTGGGAAGCGCACTCCTCCTTGACCTTCGCTTATCCGAACGTGGCCATCCACGCAAGGACGTACCACAAGATTCAGTGGAGTTGTAGCTAGTAAGCGTTTCAGTAAATCGGAATTGGACACGGTAAATCTCCTCAGGTAGGAATGGAATACTAGCGTTATTCGCTATCGATGAATCGGGTAAGAGCCTCGCGCAGGATTTTCGCCTGGCGCACGCTGATGTGTGCGGAGGCTTCGATTCGTTGACCTCCCGTGAGGTCATTCTTGTTTGCTGCCGTGTTGATTTCCAACCAAGCGCGCTTGTTCATTGCAGCGCTGGAAGGACGCAGCGAGATTCTCTCACCGTACAAGGTTTGCAGAGAGATCAACGGGTATTCGCCGTCGTTAGGCTGCAACGGAACGTTGTCGTCATTTGCGCGCATTTTCTTGATCTGCGCGTCGGTGAGTTCGGGCGTGGGCTTGGACACGGTAAATTTCCTCGGGTAGAAAACAGAAAAGGGCTGTCCGAGCATAACCCAGACAGCCCGTAGGGCGCAACTACGTACTATACGCTGTTACAGCGCGGCGTCCTTCAGGCGCTTCATCGGACGGGCCTTGACGCGAGTCGTCGCCGGCTTGGCTTCAAACCACTGCTCCACCTTGGTGAACGGGTTGATACCCTTGCGGCGAGCCTTGGCCGGAACGTGCTTGGTGACGATCTTGAACAGGTTGGAGAACGTGAACTGGCCGCTGCCGCCCTTGGCAACATGGCCCAGGATGTTGCGCTCGATTGCGTCCATGACCGCCTTGACGATCTTCTTCTCCTGGCGCTCGGTGATCTCGATCTTCTTGCCCAGGATCTCCTGCAGATCGGCGCCTTCGATGATGGCATCCAGCGTCTGGCCGCGATTCTGCTTGACCTTGATCGGCTTCACATCATTGGCGATGATCTTCTTCGCCTTCTTCGCGGGCTTGTCACCACCCTTCGACTTCTTGCCCTTGACCTTGGCCGCCTTCTCGTCCAGCTTCTTCGACTTCTTGCCGAGCTTCTCGGTAACCTTGGCCGACTTGCCTTCACCCTTGATCTTCTTCACCGGCTTTTCAGCCTTGGCGATCTTGTCCTTCTTGCCGCCCTTTTTCTTCTTGGCAGCCTTCTCGATCTTCTCCGAACGATCCTTCTTGGACTTCTCGATGACGCTGTCCTTGGACTTGCCGCTCTTGAGCTTGATCTTCTTGTCCTTTGCCACGGTGTTACCTCACTTGGTTGGTTTTTCATAGGAAAGACCCGCACGGATGTATACGTCTATACGGGCCACTGCTACAGGAACGCGCGTTAGTTCACTTTCCTGGGAGTTCTTTACAGTTTTGGCTTGGGCCTACCTTAAACGTGACTCCGCACGGCGTGCGCGAAGTTGCGCTCGCGGTTGGTAACTGCGGATGCCCGTCGATTCACGGTGGCTTTTCTGCCTTTGATCCGCGTGGACTTCGGCTTGAGCGGGCCGTTTTCCACTGCTGCGCTCAGTAGCGTAATCATCGGATACACAAGGCTCGTACCTTTGACCGACAGTCGGGCAGTTGTGGAGATGATGTACGGCACGACAGTTTCAACGTCCTTCTCGGTGAGAGCGTTGTAGTACGAAGTGGTGACGGGCAACTCATTGACAAGAGTGCGTTCGATCAAGAATCGCATAGCGCGATTGACGGCATCAACATCGGCGCACTCACGCAGCATCAGATTTTGCAGCTGCGTCTTGGTCATGATCGGGGTATGCCCAAGAATATCAATAGCCTTGTCGATTAGTGCACCGACGATGACAACCCGAGCGCTGTGCAGAGGCGAACGGACCAACGTCGGATTCTTATCCACACAGAAGTCAAACGAGATATCGTAGCGACGACTGTGGGAACTGCGAGGCGTAATCTTGTGTACCTCTTCCATGTCGCGCACAGCTTGGGCAATCGCCTGGTATTCGCCGGCCGAGAGTCTGCGCTTGCGCTTCGGAAGAACTCGCAAACGCAAGTTTGGGTTGTTGAGGTTGTCGATTGCTAGAGCGCGAACGTTAAAGCGCTCAGCCAGCGGACCCAAAAACTCTACCAGCACGTCTGAGATGTTACCACGATTCACCTTGGAAGGCTCGCCGCTATGAAGGTGATGGTGATTGACTGCCGTCGTGTTCATGCTGCTTCCTTAATCGATTCGGGGATCGTGTGATCTTGGTTGAGAGGTACGTATACGATGATGGTGGACGATCCGTGCAGCACGAATGGTGGGCGGCGGCGCAGTTCCGAAACTGTGATTGTGGACTTGATTTGGAAATAGTCCATCAAGGCAGCCAATCGCGTTGCATAGGGCTCCATACTCTGTTCGGAGCCGTTCTCCCGCGTGAACGTGTACCTGGCTGCGAACTCACCGCCATGCTGGCCCAATACTGGAGCCTGACCATCAGCATGTACGATGTTGTAGTTGTAGGACGACAGACACTTCATGTCACCAAAAGTACGGAGCAGTTCGCTGAACAACTCTCCAGTGTATTGGGGACGTCGCCCAAACCCGCGCGGCTTCACTGCTACAGTGAACCACATGCGATGTTTGGTATGATTGCAGAAAGCCGAGCGATCTGCAACACGCAGCAGATTAATCGTGTCGGCTACACTAATCGTCGTTGCGATATTGCGCATCCAGGTGCCAGTGACTGGCAGCAGCGCGAACACACGCACGCTATCGTTCTCGGGCAGCTGTCGAACCTCGATTGTCCAGTCCGCCTCAGGAAAGTTGTGACGCAGACAAGCCTTGACTTGATCTTCACTATCGAACATGTTGATACCCCTGCTATGTAGTTTTATGTTGGGTTGCTTTTGGTGCAGAGGCTGGAACACGTAGCGTGCCCCAGCGATTTCGTGATACCCAGTATTTGCCTCTGCGATCCTGATACAGGTGAACCGGGCGACCGTCCGTAGGATCGATGATGCGATCTTTCTGCACCAGATTCATCGGACGCCCGCCTAGCAGGCAGCCTGCCAAGACAGTGATAGACTTCTGAATGTTCTTCATTGCCATGTGTCTACTCCGTAGTCTTCTTCGCGGAGTCGCGTTGTCGATCCCAAGCGTCCACCAACATCGCCAATTGAGGCACCGAGTGCCGGATCGGCTTACCGTTGTCATGGGCATTCAGGTAGTCGATAAAATGTTGCAGACACAGCACCCAGGGCCAGGGTCCTGTCGGAGAATGAAACCAGTGCAGGCGCCCTTCTGCAAGAGCTTTGAACGCCCAAGGTTCATCCCCATCTTTGGGATCCAAAGGCCACAAGAAGTATCTACCGTATGGATAGTATATGGAGTTGACGTCTCGGGCCTCTGCTTTGGCCCTATCAGCCTCAGGTCCCTCGGGATGCTTATCAACCACAGTCTTGAAGAAACGCGGCTGCCTGCGTACCCAACGCTTGAACGTCGTTGTAACCCAGGTACGCACGTTCTCCTTGCTGGAGAGCGTAGCCATTCGATCAAAGAATCTATCGAACGACTCTTCGTTGTAGATATTGTGGTTGACCTTCTCATCGATCAGGAAGTAGTTGTCGGGCATCACAGGTACCCCTTGTACAGGTTCTCCAGTTCCGAACCAGTCACACGAAAGCGTGCGCCATGTGCGCGGAACGAATGGAACCACTCCTGAGCTTCGAGCGCCTGAATGACTAGGATCAGTGCGTCTTTTCTGGTCGAAGCACCACGAACAATTATGAAGTAGTCAAAGCCGTGTTCTTCTGGAATCTCCAGCTGGAGTTCGGCGTAGTGCAGACCTCGATGTGGGGCGGTGTAAACCCGAGAGTGCAGGTTGAATATGATTTCGCACTCCGGCTCCGGCCAGCGCCGACGGTGACTCCTCATCCGCGCTAGTCTACGCCGAAAGCGCTCGCCAAGATCGGGAGCGGTCGGGTTTGCGAGCATGCGGGTTTTACGAACGACCTGCTCACCGTTAATCATGCTTACTTCTGTCTTCACTGTCAATCACCTTTGTAGTATGAGTTTTGGTGTTGTTCTAATGAGATTGGTACGTCTACTGCTGTTGCTGCTTTGGAGTCGGTGTATTGTGGAAGTCACTCAATGCATCGTGCAGTCGAGTGAAAGCGTGCACCAAAGCCAAGTGGGCATCGAGTGCTTCGCGACCGAGAGTGGACAACTCCGTAACCGCTTCCGTGTTGACGTCTTGCTTGTTGGCCAGATTGATGCGGTCCACAATCGCCGTGTTTATCTCTCCGTACAAGGCGCGTGCATCTGACTTCATCTTGCTTATGGCTTCAAGTGTTGCATCCATGAATCGTACTCCTTGACGGATTAGAAAATCGCGCTGATTGCCTCGTCGTCATTCTTGCGAGCAAAGCACCAAGCCTTGTGCGGATCGTGACCATCGATGTACGTGATGAAATTTTCGCGGACGATGTTGAACGAGGATTCATGGATCACAGCAAACGGCAGCGACCAGTCCACTTCTTCGCTACGCAACTGTTGCTCCTCTTCGGAAAGATGAGCGTGCGACGACTCCATGATGAATACGGTATGCATCCCACTGTTCGTGCCGACGTCACTTGGAGTGTCGCTGATAACGATAGCGCTCATCACATAGTCATTGGTATCGCGGCGGAACATCAACGAGGAGATGAGCCTATCGAGTTCGACCGAGGTCAATGAATTTGCGGATGGGCTGGCGATCACCAAGAAGTGCCCTTGAAGAGTTTCCAGTGTGATCGAGGTCGACAGGTCTGCGGTCAATGCGATGATGCGAGCAACGGTTTCCTCTGTTGCAAACCCGCGCACTTCGCCTTTGGAGAAGATAACACCTGGATCAATCAGCACAGCCGAGAACGTTGTATCAATCTTGCGAACTTCGCTCGGGCCCGAGCCCGCTGCTTTGATTTCGATAGCCATCGCTTCGCGCATGGCCAACGCACCGAGTTCGTCAGCGACAACATCGATATGGAGAAGCTGATTGTCCGTGCGCTTTTCGTGTTCGGCTACCTGTACAGATATTTTCATCATGCCACATTACTCTATTGTAGTTTGTTGGGATGCGGTGTAGCGTTGTTGCTTATCACCAGACAGAAATATCGTCGTCGCCCTGATCGCCATCATCCGAGCAGCCGTCTTCCAACTGGGACATGAGAGCCTTGATTTCATTGATCTTCTGACGCAGTTCACCGAACGCATCATCGATCTTTACCTCCAAATCCATCATACGAATATGAGATGTACGGTTGTCCGCAATCTCACCCTGAGCGTTAACCATCTCGGTTGCTTTATCGTACACCTTGTTACGCAGACGTTGAATGTCTCCGCTGATAAGATCGAGACGATCCGTGCCGCGACCCATGCCGGTCAGCGGGTGGAACTTCGTGTCGCTGGTGTTGCCAATCTTGGAGGTGGCTGCTTTCTTAGTCTTGCTGTTCATCGTGTCTTCTCGCTTGTTATTGTAGTTTGAGGAATACGCAAACCCGAATCACTGTACGGTGCAGTGGGCTGGCATCTCTAGTATAACACAAGCGTTAAGATTAATCAACAAATAAAAGACAGCACCGCATGACTGGTGCCGTCTCTAGGTCAAGTTCGGGTTTGCTTATTCGTCAGCGTCAGCGGGCTGCTGCTGCTTCTCCGGAGGGCGCACGCGCTTAGGCGTGTCGCTTGCGCTGTTATTCGCTTCGACTGCAATTCGATTCAGCGTATCACCCTCCAGCACATAGCTGGCAGTCGTCCACGTTCCGTCTTCATGGAAGACGATCAGGTTGACAGCATCACCAGCCTTGTTCGTCAGGATTTCCACCCCACGGACATTCTGATAGTCGCGCTGGATCGCATCCTGGATCAGGGTGATCGATTCAACCTGAGCAAGCGTTCCGGTGATATTTGCTTTCTCGATCTTGATATTGCTCTTGTTCGACATGGTGCTTTCCTTCTAGTTGGGATGGGTGTCGTTATGGATCAGTCGGATCAGTGATTGTGCGGTATCGACAAAACATTCATGCTCGATGCCAACTCCGCCTGCCGCAGCCCACTGATCGGTGTTGTGAGGGTAGTCATCGATCAGGATAGAGCCATCTTGGGCGTACACAGCCTTATCGAATTGGCCGGCAGAGCATGGTGCCACGCAGATCAAGTTAAACTCGCCGTGATGCCCGATCGTATCACGAAGCCACAGGCGCTTGTCATTGCCGAACCTCGGCTCACGTGTGGACGTGAGAAACGTAGGCTTGAGATGAGCGACTGCTCCGTAGAACTCTTGGAAGAGAGGGTACGGAGGCAGCGCGCGATAGAATGCCTCATGGCTGCCGATTGCATCCCACATGGCTTCCTTGCTGTGATGCAAGAAATGCATCCCGTACTCTGCAACGAAGAATGCATCGAAGTCAGCCGCTACTCCATCCATATCGATGAAGAGCTTACGGTCAGTTCGCAGTTCTCGCAGCTGGCCAAGGAGCTCAGCAAACTTGTCGATGAACTCACTGGATGCCATATAAGACATGTTCGCTTTGGTGATCCAGTTTGCCACCAAGCGGATGGACGGAGAGTTGAGAGTACCAGCACGGACCGTCAGGTTCTGACCGGTGCGATGGCACGACAAATTGAGTACAGAGTCCTTGTCACCAAACAGAGTTACCCGCTTGATGATGCGATGGAGTGCACGTCCGGTCGAGAGGGGAAGAAACATGTTGTACGGGTTGCCCGCACGGTCGTTGTAGTTGAACTGAATAATCATCAAGTCGTCTTTCTTGTTGTTGGTGGCCGTGGGTTCGACCACCCTTAGGGTGTCGCTTAGAGCAGGTGAGCCGCGTGCGGCAACTTTCTGCGAAGATCATCCCATTGATCAGAGGCTCGCTGCATGGACTCTTCCCGAGTGCCGAATTTTTCAATCGCCGGATAGCCCAACGGAGTCAAGAGCTTTCCGTCCGAGTTCATAGGAGCGTTGTACCATTCGAGAGGACCACCCTTACGGAAGGTCTTGACGTAGACCTTGTTCTCGCCATACTCCTGCATTGGATCCTCGTAACGCTCGACGCGCTCGCGATCCAGCAGATTGGCAAGCTCCTGCTCGGAGTCGGCGTATGCAACAATGTCCACAGCTTCGATGCGATTGCGCATCATGTTGAGTCGTAAGAAGTACATTTTATATCCTCAGGTTACAAGTCGTAATACTGGTGTCTTCTTGGGACCGTACGTCCAATCCTCCTCATGGACGATCGAGGGTTTCAACAGATCGTATAGATACTTGGGAAGAGGTCGCGACTTCGTTACAAGAATGCGATCATCTTCCAAGACGTAGAAGAAAGCGCGGCATTCGATATCCTTTCTGCTCAGTGATCTCCACTTAGGATCTGATGCATTGCAGAGATTCGTGTAGCTCTGCTGTAGGATATTCTTCAAACTTTCAAGGGAGAGTCCCCTATGGTAATCCATTCGAGCGCTCAAGTCTGGTCCTACGCTCATCTGTTTAGCTCCTAGTGGTCTTATTCCGAATCCTCTTCTTCCTCTTCGTCGTCCACACTTCTGGACGAACGTCGTGAGATTAAGGTGCGTCGCATCCGTCTGTCGGACTTTGCATGCTCTTCGCTGTACCAGCTGTGCGTTGTCAATCCCATGGGTGCTATGGTTCCGTGTACGACATTGGTAACCTCACGGCCCATCACGCAATCCATGAACGACCAGACCATGTACGAGGCTGCGAGCGCAGCAGTCGCGCCGATGCTCATCACGGTACCGCACGCAGCGCGTTCGATGTTGGCCTCGGAATCGTCAAACAACGATTCACGGTACTCATCCAGCTGATGGATCCATACACGTTCGACGACATACACAGAGAAGTCACGCGCACCAATGCGACCATCAACAAACGTTCCATCACGGTCGACCAGACCCGTGAAGATTGACTTGCGAACCGCCATGCTATCGACACAGGAAAAGACATGCTTGTGGACGATAGGAACACCGTCTTCATAGCGCTGTGCGAAACTTCTCGAAGGGATGCCGGTCATGGCACTCAGCTTCTTACTGAGAACGTCCGACTTCTTTTGACCAACATCGTCCACACCGTACAACAACTGATTTGGTAGATTGTGCGGCTCGACAACGTCGGAGTCCATCAAAATCAGAGGGATGCCGAGTTTGGCCAGGAGCAGTGCGACCGCAGACCCGAGTGCACCGCAACCGATAATGACTACAGGCTCGGTGACCTTGCTGACGTTGAAGACGTCGCCAGTACGCATTTGATCCATAGGCATGTTAGAGATCTCCGTCATCGTCTTCGTCTTCGTCGTATTTTTCATCTACGCGTTTCTCAGGCGAAGGCTCCTCGGTAGATTTGGCCTCTGGATTGAGCTTGAGACTACCAAAGTACAGGTAGTCCGGATCGCCCAACATCAATTCCTGAGGTGCGTCTGTACGTAATGCATTCATACGGAGTTCTAACTGTTCCAATTCTTCCTCAGTTTTAGCGTTCTGCTCCAACTCCATATCCATCTTATCGATCTCGTCCAGATACTCATCGAAGTATTTGAACTTGGGCCAGAAGTAGTGAGATGCCTTAATTTCTTGAGCCGTGTACTCTTCGTCGAATGGGATTCCGAACGGGTCGTAAGGAGCTCTCAGATTCTTTATGTTGCTGTTTGTAGATGTGAAAGTTTGCCAGTCCGTGACTCCAGTCTCTTCGTCAGCGCCAGGCTCATTGATAGGCAACGCGCCGAACGTACCCGTGACGTAAGGATCGCTGATCTTCATAGTCTGGAGGAACGTCAAAGAAGAGAGTAGCTTCGACATAACGATATCTACACGATCATACAGTCCGAGCTTGGAGCTGGAGCTCAGCTGAGAACTGTACCCACCTAGACATACTGTGGTTCGGTAACTGCTGACCGAACTGTGTGGATGGAAAAGCGCGATCTTGGTAATCGTCTTATCAATCAACGTGCTGTTGGATTTGGCACGACGCTTACGACTGTGCGAACTACTGAAAGGCCTGTCCTCTAACTTCTGATCGTTCGGCCAAGTCGAATCTTCACGAAATGCCCAGTTCTTACTGTAGCTTACACAGATAGGAGCTCGGACGTTTCGCACACGAATCATTAGCGTCAGCGGATTGATAGCGATCTGGTACGTACCGACATATCGCTTAGCCGTGTAGTTAAGCCCTTCCTTGGTGTGCTCTCCTTCTGCGAAAATCGGCCCAGTCTGAGCGTAGATAGTGAAGTCTGGAGAGATTTCCACGCCAGTGAAGATAGACATGGCGCGAATTTTCTCAAGCAGACCATCGATGAAAGCCAGACTCTTGCCACGAACAGAGTTCCATTCGGAAAGAGCCTGCTCTACTTCCGATTCTGCATAGACCAGCTCTGCTCGCTGGTGCTGCAATTGCAGGATCGCTTTCTCATACTTCTCGCGTGCTTCCTTTGTTACGGCGGCGAACGCGATCCTGCGAACCTGCTCAGGTGTCGGAGCAGAGGCACGGGCTTCGTAGTTAACGTAAGAGAATGCTTCCACTGGATTGTAGCATACAGACAGGTCACCGATTTGCAAAAACTCCACGATGGAATCGGGATCGCGATTATCGAACGGGAAGTAGACTCCGCTCTTATGAGATTCTAAGCGCGCCATCACTTCCTTCTCGAAGGCATTTGTACGCTTTTGGCCAGCACGGAACTCACGAATCTGGCCTGCGGTACAATCAGATTTAGCCAAGTAGGGCTCGATCTCAGACCTGCGGTGCTTGTTCCAATGAAGACCCTCGATCAATACACCGGAGACAATGATGATTCTCCGTGGAGCTCCATCTTCGAGATCCTCATCGTACATCCTCTCGACGCTTCTGCGAGGAAACGTCTTTTTGATAGCACGTTTCGAGTCATTAGCCAGCGTGGTGTCAGCCCAGCCCTCAAGCCGATGAATAATTTCGCTTTCATCCTTACCGACGAAGTCGGAGATCATAAGAGCTGGAGGCAGCGTATCAGAGAACGTGTGTATCCGAATCGACAGATGGCCAACATCAACATTCGCCGAGTACGAACTGAGCCCACTCAGGTCAGGAGGGTTACGCAGACGATTTCGGCCAAGGTCAGTGCTCAGTGCGGTTTTACCCCAATCCATACCATTTACGGTTGCCATGATGATTGAGGGGTAGCCTTTGATTACTGTCTTCACCGTGTCAGCTTCATTGGCGGAGCCCTTCACAGGAACTTCGGCCGTAGTGCGACAACGTTGATACCTGGTCAGCGAAGAGAACGCAGCTGCCGCAAAGTACATGTGGCGCGAGGTTGGGAACTCCATCGACTGGATGTTAAATGTGGCTGACAGTTCGCTGTCAGGAACGATATCTCCTGCGAAAGCAAATTCAAGCAAAGAGACATTGTTTGGGGATCGGCGACGCTGTGTAGTTTCGTCGTACTCGCTCACGCGCAAAGAGTCCTCAGGCCAGGAGAAGATTGGCGAAGACAGCGGCGAAGAATCAAGATCGACGAAAAGCGAATCCGGACCGTAAGACGTTTGCACCATAGCTTCGACCATGTTGGTCAACAGGTGTACCATCGTCGGATTAAAGCGAGAAACGTTCTCGCGTAACGGCAGTAAGGCTTTGTTGCGAACCCAAGTGATGAACTCAGGCGTGTTCAAACTAGGAAACCCGTAGTTGTTGTTATCCAGATTTTTCCTGCGACCCTTAGACTTAGGGCTTTTGGGAGAGCGCACCGCAAAGCGCTCCGTTACGCCGTCTTCATCTTCCTCGAAGTCGTTCTCATCCACATCGTCATCTTCCTCCGCGTCATCTAGCTTATTAAGGCGGGCTGCTATAGCTCTAGCCGCCGCTCCGGTAGCTCGGTGAGTAGAACGGAACCTGCGTGCAACGGAATTGTCCTCCTCGCACGGTAGATCAATCTCACCCTCTACGTCAGTGTCAAGAGGTTCGGACGGTCCGACGGCAGCACTGATGGTAGCGGTGGAAGCTGAGTCAACGTGACTCAAGTCATTCTCTTCGTCTGTAACTCCATCGACGTTGAATTGCATGTTGCCGCCAGCAGTCGGGATTGGATTCGTGCTCATGGTATGAGTCTCTAAGGTAAAAGAGCCGGGACAGCAAGCCATCCCGGCATATTGATCAGCAAGTGGAGTGTTTCAGTGAAGCGAACTTGCCTTAGCCGCCGGACACGCGGGATGCCGAAGAGACCGAGATGCTTTCGGTCAACTTGCGATCATAGCCAACAGCCCGACCGTTCTCGTCAGTGTAGGAATAGCTGCCTCCATTCGGGATGCTGTTGTCGGCGAAGATCTGGCGCAGGCTCTTACCGGGAGCGATGTTGAACACCTGCTCCACACGGCCGGTCACCGTCACCGTGATGCTGCCGTTCGTGTCATCGGAGGCAGTCGAAGTTGCGGGCACAGCCGGTGCTGCGGCTGCCTCACCGCTGGAGCCCTCGGCGGGAGCAGTGTTACCGGTGAGCAACACGTTGTCAGCCGGAGTTGCAGGCGCAGCGGCAGCCGCAATGGCCGTCGGCGAAGCGATGGCGGCAGTGGTCGGGCTGGCGGCGACCGGCGTCGTTGCTTCACTGGTTGCAGTCGTCTGTGCCAGCTGATCGGTCGGGATCGCAGTCGTCGGAGCATTCTTCGGAGCAGCAGCTACCACAACAGGCTTCTTGGCCACTGCCTTCTTCACTGCAACTTTCTTGGTCGCCACTTTCTTGGTCGCCACTTTCTTGACTGCTGCCTTCTTGACGGCAGCCTTTTTCACCGCCGCCTTCTTCACAGCGACTTTCTTGACTGCGACCTTCTTGACTGCTGCTTTCTTTGCGGTTGCCATGATCGTATTTCCTTTCAGTAGTGAGTTGTGATCGAATGTGAGGCTCTTTAACGGCGGCTCTCAAGTCCGTCCAACAAGTGCGAATTGCGTTGCAGTGCCGCCACGAGCGAGTCTAACTCCTTGCCAGCGACTCGCTCTGGCTTTTTCAAGCGCTGCTGATACTGCACCGTTGACGAGCAGGCTTATAACCAACAAGTCTCGGGTTGAGCCTTCTCCAACAACTTGAACTGCGGGGATGTGCTTACCGCGCGGGCGACTGTTCAAATCGATGAAGAAGACGCGATCCACGTGCCGAATAGAATCGGCAGGCAGAAGACGCTCGACCAATTTCATGCCGAGCAAATTCATGTGACCGTACTCATGTAGAAAGCGCGCAGGATCGATGACCTGAGTCTGCTGACTGTGCTTAACTAATCCCTGTACCATGTCCGTTCTCTGCTGTCTCTGTATGTCATATTTACAGAAGCGTATATGTCCATTATTTATTTACGGGCACACGCTTCCGACTTAGCCCAGTAGTTGCTTATCGCCCTTGAATACCAGTTTGGCCTTCTCGGTAATGAAGGCGATGAAATCTTCCGGTGGGCGAGAACCGTGAAACAGAACGTAGTGAGATAGCGTCTCTGGCCATACCCAGTTATCGAGTACGTACACCGAACCTGAGCCGATCGTCAGCAATTCGTTCTTCTTTCTGGGGTTGGGAAGAGGACACAAGGTGCAACCCTCCTTACCACGTGAAGTGCTGAGTCTCGCCATGGTCTCCACTCCATCCAACAGCTTGTGGAAAGTGGAGCTGGACTTCTTGGAGAACTTGTCTCTACCTTCGATACAGTCGGCCACTTTCAATTCACGGGGACCAACCACAGTAGTCTTGGGCTTTCGGCCGAGGATGATTTCTTCCTCGACTGCAGGTCGTTTGGATTTGACCTTACCGCCTTCGACACGCGCACCCTTCGTGGATTTGTAGAGCACGCCGATTCTGGATTCGTCATCCGGTTTGTTGGTCGAAACTACCACATCCTGTTCTTGACTTTCAATCATGAAGGTGTGCAGAGAACCTTCGATAACTACGTAAAGCGTTTCACCGGGCAATAGATGGATGCGCATTAGCAATTACTCCTCTTGGTCCTGTACGCCAGTGATGCAAGTCTTGATCGCTTCGTTTCGGAAGCGGCGCACTTCGTCATCACGCTCCTTCCTGGTGTCAAAGCGCGGTCGTGTGTAAGCATCTTGGATTAGAGCGATGAACATGTTGCGGTACATACGCTCGAAGTCGGTAGTCGTTGGATCCATCTGAGCGACAGCTTCGACAGACTCGCCAATATCGTCCTTGTTTTGGCGCTGCTCCATCGCAAGCGCGGCGGACTCGCCTATGGTCTTGCAGAGCTTAGCGTCGTCCTCGGTGAAGTTGCGGGCGTAAGCCAGCTCGGTGGCGCTGACGATAAGCAGTGTGAGAAGAAGGGACATTTTGGTAAGCAGCTTCATGGTAGACGTTCTCGTGGTATTTCTGAGTGTGGAATGATCGAGCGAACACGAAGACTGGGTAGGTCTTCGCAATCGGAGGAATGTAGATTGCATACACGTCGTTATTGTTTGGGACGGATGACATGATCCTGCGGTAAGTTGCCTCGCCGATCAGGAGTTCCTTCCTAGAGCTTACAGGCTCTGTTTCGCCTGCGTAACGCTTCGCCCACTTCTTGGCAACGCGTTTCTGATACGCGAGATACTTGTATGCATTCTTCCCGTATGGGATGCGCGGCCCTGTCCTTCTGGTAACTTTCCTGGTAAGAGGTTTGCCTTCGGAGAACACCAGGCGTAATGCTTCTACGCGCACGACGCCAGAAAGTCGCTCCTTCTCACCAGTTCTCGGGTCTGATGAAACCCATTGATGATGTTCGAGCTTGCGCAGTAGGACAAACACGGGAGCGCGTGTTCGGCTAGGCAGAACTTCGTTCGGCATCTTGGAGAGAAGAGTGACGCCAGTATCACGAAAGAGAGTCAATCGGATTGCGTTACGCACCGGACGCTCCAACGTTAGTGAAGGCTTGAACAATTTCATGTGAGCCCCTAGAAGTCGAGAAGGGCGGGGATCGGAGTGCGATAGCTACTTCCATGCTCGCTCTTAATCCGAGCATCTTTTGCCGCTCTCTCGTCATGCTGGGCTTGTATGCGGGCCGCAATCGCTTTTTCTGAGTTGGCTCTGGACTCGATCACATTTGGATCGGTCGGTGGGCCGAATGTGTCAAGTTGGCACTTGACCAGATCTTGGTACGTATATTTCCCACTGATAACCTCTATCAGTGTGTTCTCATTCGCGTAACTGAGGTTATTATCTGAGATACTGTTTTCATCTTGTGGTACTGGTACGCGCATCTTAAACACTTGCGGGATCTTGTCTCCCAGAAAGGCGAGCTTTCCGCTGACGAATGCGAGCTTCGCCTCTTCGACGATCTTTTCGGATACCAGATGGTTACGCTTCACAGTGTTGAACATGTTGCCGTTCATCGTCTCAACGATCACGGCAGTTCTGTATTTCATCCTCACGGGAAGGTTGCCTTCCGTGTAGAACCAGGATCCGTTCGGAAGCATGAACAAGGTGTAGCGCTGATTGTTTTCAGTATTCATCTGTGTTTTCCATTAATTGCGTGTAAGTTGGTTGGTGCGTTTCAGTTGGAACCGGACGGGCGACGAACGCTCGAATGTTGCGGATGGATGCAGCGTTCCTTGCGACCCGGGTTTCGCCACACATCCTCTTCGTAATCTGGGCTGTACTCATGCCAGTAGAAGGTGCCGTCACCGTCCATCGCTTGATGCTCGGCCCAATGAGGAGCGAAGTCCCAGCTCAAGAGGATGATGGAACTGGTATCCAGACCCAAGTCGGAGGCTTTATTACTGCCGTTACTGCTCATCGATTGTCCTTTACAGAGGGCGCTGCGTGCGTGCACGCTTGCAGATACGTCTGATTGCTTCCCGAAACTCTTCGGGCACGTTGGCGTTGTGCTCTTCGACAAGATGAAAGAGCAGACCGGACCACTCCCATCCATCAACGATGAACTCCGAGATGGTTTGCGCGTGCCCACATACAGGGCAACTTTCGATGCCGCGGTACAGATGGCGCTTCTCTACGGATTCAGCCCTACGCAGTCGAGTAAGGAACGGACCTTGACCAGACCAACTCTTGGTGAGTAGTAGTAAGCCCTCTTGCGTTTTCGCCAAGGGCGCACGTCCGTAAAACCCGATTCGCTTCGTATCACCCTTCTTTTCGATGAGCATAGGGCTTCCTATATGCATCCCAGCCGAGAAATGCAAGTCCCAGCACGGTGAGTTGGAGAATGACGAACGCGATCATGAACATCATGATGGTGAAGTTGGGACCATAGCGCTGAGAGTTACTGTGAAGCACGGCGATCATGGTGATCAGAATGGGCGTTGTCAAAATATGACGCGCAGACCAGTAGCGAAGCCAGTACCGGAAGTACGTCAGCCGACGACCAGTCATGCTAAGTCCCTCACGTCAACACCCAGATCCTCGGCCATGCGAGTGGCGATCATGCGCTCCACCCAAGGCTCAGGTGATACCGAATTGAGGGCGATCGAGTCAATCTGACTCCTCGTATAGCCCAATGCCTTGGTGCCGGGAGGCATGTTGGCCTCGGTTGGAGGGCTGCGATCAATGAAGCTGGGAAACTGCTTTGTGTTGGTGCCCATAGTGCTTAGCCTCTGTTACTTCTTGTGGAGTTCGAGATAGCCCACATCAACGTTAGGGCCATAGTTGTCGTCGTAGACGTCATGTCCGTCGGCGTACTTCAAACCGGGCCTGAGATTGATCGGGTTCTTGTGCTTGCTGTTGGTTGCAACGACCTGAAGACTCTTGTCCTTCGACAAGTTGTACCACAGCTTCCGTGCGCCTTTCGTCTGGCTGCTACTGAAAAGAACTCTGGCTTTCTTGGTGACAAGAAACTTGTACAGATCGAGCATCACACCTTTGCCCGTATGGTCCGCGTGCAGACCAACGTTACGAATTTCACCAGTGTTCTGGATGATAGCTTGACCAGCGTGACCATGTCCAGAACTCGAACGTGCATTCAAGAACAACGCTTTCTTGAGTGCGGGCAAACCACCCTTGGTATATGCAGCGTGCGCTTTCTGCAACGCGGCAGTCAACATGGGTACATGGACGATCCAGTATACGGTTGAATTGCCTGTTGCCTTGTGTGCGATGTAGGCATAGTCCTTCTTGAAATGGACCGCTTGTCCTAGGCTCGTTACCAACGTATTGTACGTCTTCTTCGGGTTTGTGTAGGCATCATTTTCGATGCGCGATTGGTAAGAAGTCTGCTTTTTGTTCGGCTTCGACAAGCGCGTATTGTCTATCGAAGAGAGTACCTGAAGCTTCATTTGTAATCCTTGAGTTGCTATGGGGAGATGCTATCTGCTCAGCTATCCAGAATCTTGTCGATCTTGCCCAGAGCTTCGACCTCAGCATCGTCCATGACGACCTGAGTTACCAGTTCGGGCAGTTCACAGGGTTCCAAATCAGCCGGGTTGATTCCGAAGACTGAGAACGGTACAGCGACGACTTTATGGCGGTTGTACTCAGGAAGTACGGTCACAGTCACCGTTCCATTCTCATTCAAGGAGTTGAGAACAACACGTTGACCAGTCGTCTTGAGAAGGAATAGCTCATCAGGAGACAGGGCGTACTGCTCGCTCATCTCGCGGATGGCGGCCGGACGTTCGGCGAGCCAGTTGTCATAAATCTGTTTCTGGAGCGGAGACCACTTGATCCACTTTGCCATGATAGTTCCTTTCGATTGCTGTGTTGTAGACGATGTTCAGTATTTGGAGGGCGCGACTTTGGTCCAATAGACCTTGTCCGGATAGAGACCAGCTTGGAGCCTGCGGTGAGGAGCGCAGAATCCATCCGTGACCAACCCAATGCCAAGGTACGTTCCCAGAAATCCGTACTTGACGTCTTCATCGGTCGCACACGGATCGAAGATCAGATGGAAGTTGTTCTCTTCGCGCCGAGCCGCGTTGATTAGGTCAATCCAAGGTTGGCGTGGGAAGTACAAACTGTAACCTTCGGCGAAGCGCCTTGTCACCTCCCGAGGATTCAACTTCAAGAAGTTTGGCTCTTCTTCATAATCGGAGGCGTTCGTACTCATACGCATCGTGATCGCCATGTCTTTCATGCCAAACTTCTTTCGTGCAGCAAGGCTGGTCTTGGGTAGATAGCCAGCTTTGCTGCGATTTGTTCTGGTGCGCGTGGTCATAGGATTCCTTACTTGGGACGTGAGTGAGAGACTGTCGAAGACTTCTTGACTTAGTTGTGTTCTTGCTGAGCCCTAATTCGCTTACGTTCCTCCTTGTCTACCTGCGTATCAAAGTGCAGACGCCTAGCGTATATTTCAGGATCCGCATCTTCATACCGACCGGCTAGAACGTACATCCAGACGTAGTTATCTCCCGACTGTTGTTCTATCTGCTCGAAGGGATGAAATGCGTGGCGAACGTAGATCGTAGAACGTGTGAGGTGTGGCCAGGACCAATATTTCTGTATGTGAGCGTGAAGAATGTCGAGCAACACCTCCTTGTCGTACTCACTATGCTTCATGTAGGCGCGGAACTCACGCTCTATTGGAATTTCTCTCCCATGCTCGTCTTTGGGAATTTTCCCTTGCCTCACAACCACAACATTCCTGCAGTCGAATGCAGAGATCAGATCGTCATGGGTGATAAACATGTTGCTATTTCTATCAGGCTCCTGGTAGTCAAGCATATGGATTCCTTACTTGGTGCGTGGGCCTTGCTTAGCTTTGGGCCAAGCAGCATTGAGTTCATCGATACGACTGCGAATCGCAGCGATACGTTCGGTATGCTTTTCGCTATTGAAATTCTGGATGACAAGGTGCGTGACTTCCGATTCGAGTTCGCGCAACTCACGCCTAACATCTGAAACGGGCCGCTTCTTAGTCATCGAGCCTCTGCCTTCAATCGACTGTCAAGGCACAGTTGGAGCACGAGGGTCTTGAACTGTTCGGTGGCTTCCTTTCTAGCCATCGGTGTCATGTAGCGAGGTCTACGATACGCATCGGTGATGGCGGCGTAGAAGAAATTTCGATACTGGTTCTCCGGAGAGATTCCAGGCTCGTCCTCCAGTGTTGCAGCGGCAGCCAGTGACGCGTCCATGTCGTCGATCTCCTGACGCTGATCCATGACGATCTCTGCCGTGCGTGCCTGCGCTTGGCAAGTCTTAACGTCATGGTCGTTGAGAGGGAAGGCGCAGACTGTGTGGGAAAAGCCAAGCGCAGCGAGGATCAAAACGACTTTGATGATTGCTGTATCCATGTGATTATTTCCTGCAAGTAGATTGATGTTTACACAAATGCTAAACTAGCCGTCGATCAAGTCCAAGCCGTTGAGCTTCCAGTGGATCATTGCCGCTTCGGAGACTTCGGAATCCCAGCCCCAAAACATTGCGTCATCCCGAATCGGCTTCGGTAATGACGAAAACAATTGAACCAGTTTGTGCTCGGTAACTTCCGGCACCGGCTTGTCCTTCAAATTCGCATACTCGGCAACGGAGGTGCGAATACGATCACCAGAGATCGATACGAATTTCTTATTGTCCATCATTCTTCCTTCGCTTACGCTTTATTGATTCTACGTGTACGTTACTGCGAGTCAGCCCTGATCTTCGTAGTCCATGTCCGGATCGTCCTCTGAGCTTTCTTCGCCCCTCTCTTGGAAGCAAAGATCGCACAGTCCACCTGTGCACATTGCCTCTTCTTCCGAAATGTCACACATACAGTCTTCGCAGCGCTTCATCAGTTTACTGCCTTGAGGTTGATGTATCCGATGAACTGAGAGTCGGGCCAGAAGTTATGCTTAGTGACGTAGTGGAGCATAAGCTCGGGCCAGCTAACACCGTTGTCTGTGCAATACAGGTATGAGTCCATCCTGTGGTCGCATAGCTTACACCGGCCTAGGCCTTTGGTATACATCTTACTCGTAAGAGGGGATGATTCAACTGCCTTGAGTGCTTTAACAAACTCGGCTTGTCCAATCCAAGGTTTGCGAGACCGTCCGACACCACTGGAGATATCTACTCCGAAGTGCTTTCTCTTCTTACCCGAAGTGAGAGACCCCTTAGGCTTTGTTGTCTTCTTTTTGCGTGGAGCGATTCTATCGACCGTGCGCTTGATTCTGCTCAGCGCGTCGATTGCTGCATTCTCTGGGAGGCCAGCCTTCAGGCACAAGGCCTGATGTTGGACAAGAATCATGACCAGAAGGAGGCGCTCGCGTTCGGTACAACCCTCGAGGTCGAGAAGGTTCTCCTTGGAACTAGCATCGGCTTTTTCGACCAACCCGCTCGAATCGAGCTTTTTCTTTTTCATTGTCCGCTCTCGAATTGAAATTCGGGTCCAGTAACGTTGAGTGTGGAATCATCGTCCACTTCGTAACGATCCATCATCTCTCGCGCAGCAGTCGCACCGTAACGAGACTTGAGGTACTGCTGTAGCCAAGTCATCCGTTCTCCTTAACGCTCTTGGACCAAGAGTTGATTGCGTTTTGCCTCATGTAGCTTACTTGGCGTGAGATCGCCAGAAATATTGGCGTTCGTGATTTGACTCGGTGAGAAGTGACCGGAACTGGTGACCGTTCGCGTGCCTTCGCGAGGACGAAGTCTGGCACTGAGTCGATGACCATAACGGTCTGCATGCTCAAAGCTTTGGAATCGACTACAGGGACTTGCATAGTCTTCTCTGTTGTCGCAAGCATCTTTCGTACATTCTCCAGGTACTTCTCTTCAATTTCGACCTGATGTGGATAGATGTGGAGTTTGGCGGCGCGTTGCTCCAGGGTCAATTCAGCAGTCATACTTTCTTTCCCAGGTTCTTGATGGTTTCGGGCAGTGCACTATTTCTAAGAATGTTACTTGCACCAAGTGTTGATTGCGCTTTGCACTTCGACGGGTGTGTGATCGCGCAGGCGCTCATATATGTTATCACGAACCACCGTGTCGCTGACACCCCAACGGCCGGCTTCCATAAGCTCGGTTTCGGTGAGACTGTCGATGACAGAATCGATTATGGAATCCGGCAGAATCTCCCACTTGCCGTTGGGCCACCCATCTTCTGGGATCAGTTCGGCAATCACATCGTGCAGGGAGTTACGATCACTCTGCGATTCTCGTATTTCTTTTCGGATCTGCTCTGCTGCTGGAGACGCCATCTAATTTCTCTCTTCGTAAGATTGTGGCTAGCGGCCGGCTCGCCGGTGCTTGGTCGGAACCTTATACGCTGCCTTCCAAGCTGCGCGTTTGGCGGCTGACTTTTCATAGCCTTGAATGATAGCATCGCGTATGCGACTGGTGAACATCAATGAGGCTCTCATCAAGGTCGGAGTATAAGAAGCATCGTCCAATTTGGACGTCTTCTTGCGCCGAGCTGAAACGAATCTTCTGCGCCGTCCAGCGGACTTTGACGCGATCCCATTCTTCACAACCAACACATTGACCATCACGTTCTTATCGCGGTCGGAGATGGTTTTATGCGGGCAGTCGCTACCGGAAGGCAGTGAGAGCGCCGAGTTCATATAGTGCATCGACCTATTGTCCTCGACCGGCAGGATTCGTATCCTTTGATGAGGATCGCCATCGTGCTTCAATTTCTCAAGCAATTCAGCGAACGTCGGTCGAGGAACATGGGCAAAGTTGGACTTGAGATTCTCTTTAGCATTGCTCATGTCTTAATCTCCGCGCCGTCATCATCAACACGCACCCACTTCCAGTAAAGGTCGTCTTGTCCGGGTTCAGATATCAATTCGAGCCCTACCGGATAGTCCGCCTCCGTGGGATCAGCTTGACGACATGACCAATCTGGGATTCGCTTAGCAGCCTTGTACTCCCCGCTGTCATTGAGGATCATCAGCATCTTCATACTTTCTTTCCCAGGTTCTTGATGATTTCAGGAGGCGCATCACCGACGTACTGGTAGCCGCCTTTGTTGTATAGGGGAGCCACCATCTTCTTCTTGCGATCAGTCTCGCTCTTGGCTTTCGCCTCGCGGGCTTGATACTCGTCAGGTGTGAACAACGCCTTCGGCTTACGAACGCGAACAGTGCCGGCTTCCGCTACACCTGCAGAGGGCAACTTGGCTGCGCGTTCCATTTCTTCTGAGATGACGAACTTCGTTTCTCTCGGGACCAACAGCTGGAACTCGGGTTTGCGTCGCGGCTTACGCGCCGTATTTGCCTTTCGTTCTGCTGCGCGTTTCTCGGCATTCTCGACGCGCTTCTTGGCCCACATTGCTTTCTTCTTTTGACCTTTCATGTCTTTTCTCCAGAAAACTCAAGTCGATTGGGATTAAAGCCCAACATCTAGACCTGAGCATCCTCCTCATCGTTACCGACTTCTTTCTCGGCCAGAAGAGCTTCAAGCTCCTTGTGGTGGTTTATGAAGAAAGACCCAGCCAAGTTCTTGAATATTTCAATACTCGCTATTCGAGATGCACCGGATTGGAAACCTTCCGCTGTTGTCTTTGCGTGCATCACTTGATTGAATTTGACTCGCATGCTGCTCATACTGAGGATTCCTTATGCAGATGCCAGAGCATCATTCATAGCGCTGTCACTGAATACGTAACGGGTGGGTACTGATTGTGGTCCATCGTTCGTCGCACCTTGAGAATGATCCTCTTCTGATAGTCGCGACCGTGCGTGGCTTTTTGAATCTCATTGATGAGCTTCCCGGAGATGTGCAGCTGAACCTTCCTCGTTTGCAGCTGCATCACTTTCTGACCCTTCCACTTCTTCTGAATGCGTGCGTGGTAGGCCGCCTGTTTAGCCATCACGCTCGCTCGACCGTGGAACGTATCGCAGCGACGTTGATGTGCTTTCGGCACATCCTCATACATCAGATCACCGAAATCATCTTCGATAGGAATTTCAACATGGATCAGAGCAGTGTTACGAATCCTCTGATTACCCAGACTATCAAAATCGTTTGACCAAGAAGTCTGATTGTATTCGATGCTCGTCACAAACGCGACAGTGCTACGTTCGGTTGAAAGTGCCAAAGCGATCTTGCGACGATCGTACTCACCCCACACCAAGTAAATGGTGCTCTTGTTGCCATTGGTCAGCAACCCGAAAAATTCAATTGGACCCTTACTCGGGTCCGTCGGTGGGTAGAACGTTGGGTAGATTCGACCACGCTTGTCGACAGGCGGGTGCGACTTAACCTCGATCGGGTTTGCGCCATCTGGTAGAAGAGACATGATAGATTTCCTTTACTGGTGTATCTAGTAAGTATCGCTTACAGGGCCAACTGTTCACGCAGGCCGACTCGAATTTTTTCGAGTTCTTCGTTTGTGAATCGCAGGTCGAGAACCGAATGTCCATCATACGCATACCCGTAGGGCCCGTACTGATGGTCGCCTACAATGAGTTCATTGCTCCAGATCTCGATCCAACGACTCGGAGTGTCTCCCACTTGAAAAGTAGGCATCGTTATCTTTTCAAGTAGTTGAGGGCTCAGCATAGCCAGGATCCCACGTGCTGCGAGATTGTACTGGCCGTTGCCTGTTCGGATGGTCATGATTTCGCCGCGACTCCTCGTCGAAGCTAATCGCCAATGAAATATCGAGTGATCCTTCTCCTTGCCGAATGGCAGGAGCATGTATTCGAGGGGCTTCTTATTGCGGTCTGCCATGTCAGTCCTTTCTGTGAGAAGCATGGAGGTGTAGCGGATAGGTTTGCTTATTCGTCGTCGTCCATGAAGTCCTCCACATCTATCTCTTCCTGATTTTCCATGTCCATGCTGTTCAACCCGAGAGCCTTACGCTCTTCGGGCGTCAGTTTGGCCAGGCCGCTATTTCGCAATCGCACTTTCTCATTGTGAGACTTACGAGCCTGGGCCTCACGCTCGATCGAGCGCTGAATCCACCAGATGTACACCTTGGCCAGATCAATCAGGAGATCTGGGTTGCCCTCGAGCTGATCCGTGTCCGCAGCCGTATCGTCATCGTGATCCAGCACGACTGCGAAGTCTTTAAAGACTTCGCCGTAATGGTTGGTGAGAATCTTGTTCAAGCGTTCTGTGTAGTCCACAGTGCATCGCGGATCAGCGGCAGCTGTTCGTATCGCCGCTGCCTCGCTATGTGATATGGGCACACTTACAGACTTCAAGCTGAGCACAACCGCGAGCAGGCGTGCAGTTTCCTGGAGTTCGAGGGACTTTTCGATAGAGAGTTCGCTGGTCATCGCATTGATTCCTGTTGGTATATACTTAGGTACGAAGGCGTTACGCGACGATGCCGTCGAGAAACTTGATGGCAGCCTCAATCGACTTCTTCGGAATACCATACCCAACGAGTCTGCGAACTCGATCACGAAGCACTTCACCGCTCGAAGGCATCCAGTTAAGTTCAAAACCAGGAGCATGGAACTCAAGCCACGCACAAAGCTTACCGGATTTAACAACGAAGACGAAAGTGATACGAAAGCGCTTTCTGGCAGTCAGGGTAGCGTTTGCTCTCAAGTGGCGAGCAAGTGGCGACCAGTTTGCAAAACGCTTGGTATCAAAACCGTTCGCACGTCCTGACTTCCGAATCGCTGCATACACGTCATGGGCAGGCTTGTTGGCAACCGATGCAATTTTCATTTGATGATTCCTGTAAGTAGTGTAGCTTGCAAGTATGAGAAACGTGGTTTGATGCAGTTACGCGGTTCGCTTGAAATGGAGGTCCTCATCGCGACCAACCTTGAGCACCTCGCCCACTTTCAGATCGGCGAGTTTGTCAACTTCCTCTTCGGAGAAGTCGGTGAGTTCGAGAAGAGCCTGCAGACTGAGGTCGGTAATACGCGACTCAGCAATGCGCTCGGGGTTGGAGCGATCTTCCGCAGAGAAACGACGAATAGCCATGGTAGTATTCCTTGTGAGTAAAACGTTAGAAGCAGCGATTCGGTAATGTGCAAACCCGAATCGCTGTACGGTGCGTGTGTCTAGCACACTGTCAGTATAACACAGGCGTTAAGACTTGTCAAGCGCTATCAACGCAGCTGCACAGCCTTGAGTTCGTATCCGTTGAATCCGGACACAACGTAGGGTGCACCGTTGATATTTATACCTGGGTAGTTCTGGACTCCTTGCTTGCTTCCGTAGATGCCTACCTGTCCGAGGATGTAAAGCACGGCATCATCGACGTTTCGGAACGCGGAGTCGAAGCGCATAGGTCCACGGCCTTCGGTAAAATCGGCGTTCTTGTTGACGATGAAGATCGTGTCTTCGGTCGTCACGAACTCATCCAATTTGTAGTACAGGCAAACGCCTTGACTTTCAACCTCGATGAATTCGTTGTCTTTAAGAACCCTCCAACCCTTCTCGGGGACGTGGTTGGTACGCTTCAACATTTCAGAGCCCGAAATTTTCGTGATCTTTGCCATTGCTTTAAGACTCCTTATCAGCTTTGATGATAACTTTTGCACACAGTCCGAGATGGCCGACGGCATCATACATCAAGCTAACGAAGATGCTGTATTCGACAGGCTTTCCGGCAATCCGGGCTCGCTTCTCGATAAGCTCATTGACTTTCTGTGTCAGCATTTTGTAGTCAGGTCCGGCACCCAGATCAGGCAAGCCGCCGATTGGACCATCATTCGACGTGCCGCAAAATGGGTAGAGAGCAGAACCTATTTTCTCTTGGATCGGTACCCAGACAGTGAACATTTGATCGGTTGCGGATGGCTTCTCAACCATCTTGGTCTTCAATGAAGAGTTCAGTTCCATGGCCTTGGCTGCTGCCGTACTGCGGGCCGGATACTTCTTTAACTTGCCGTCGGACCTCGTGACCATGTGAGTGTCGGACTGCACTGAGTAGTTGACTCCGTGTCTGGGCAGAGCGTGTTCGACTACTTTGAATTTGGAAGCTGTCTGGACTTTGAGTTCGATTGCCATTGTGGCTCCTTATAGCTTTGATTGGGATTGGGACTGTATCAGTGATCGAGCATCTTGCCCGTAGACCAGTCACTGTCGTCGAAGCTACTATCGACCTCTTTGTCAGTTTTGGTGGAGAACTCGGGTTGCACGACTCTAGCGTTCACAGCTTGATCGGCGCGGCGGTTAGCCTCGTCGGCATCTGGGAGCATCACCGACAGGTGCGAACCGTAGCTAAGTAGGAACTTCACACACTGCTGTTTGAATAGTTCAAGCCACGCGGCTTTTATGCTGTCGTTTGTAGCTTCCTCGTTTTCGCGGCTGAGCTGGATATCCAAAAGATCTCTTCGCATCTGTTGCAGTTCGTCGTGATCGAATTGCCTCATCAAGCCACGGATGCGATCCAGTTCGACTTCGTACTCATACTCGGCAATTAGTTCGATCTTCTTTGCGGTTTGAATGTCTTTCAGCTTGATCGTCGCTGCCTCTGCCCAGTTGATCAGATAAGGCAGGCTGGTATCGCGCAACAGGAACGACCCATGGCCATCTTCGTGACCAAAAGCCATGCCAGTCTCTTCGCACAGCGCACGATAGCGCCTTAGGAAGTGTTGGGCACGAGGATCACCCACAGCCAACTCACGTGCACGCCGCTCTGCTTGGAGCCGCTCTTGTTCCTTGCGCTTTTCCTCCTCTGCGAGAATACGATTGATGCGCACATTGTGGAACGTGCCATCCTGGAAGTAGACCATGTTTTTGTTACGGCATCGCTCTCCTATGATAGCCAAGCACTTGGGACATTCGATACGTGCGTACTTGCTGTTGGTACCAGACATTCTCTTATCCTGTTTTGATTCTGATAGCGATGCGAGGTGGACTCGCTCTTTGTGTGCATCGCACTCGGCAACAAAAGAGCGACCGTGCACAGTAGTGCAGCGATCGCCTGGTTTGGAGCCGCACTTGGGGCACTCAACCGAAGAGTTCTTGTGACGACTGGTCTTCGGTATGAATTCCTTTGGGTGCTTATTGGTCATGATCTACTCTGCTGTCTCTGTTTCCGAGTTGTCGTCAGCTGTAGAGCCGAAGAACGCATCGAGTACGGAACGCGCTTCATTGAGTGCTTGAGAAGACTGGCTGAACTTGTTGCGCATTGCGACGTTCATTCGCGGATATGTGCGCAAGCGAGTCATCTCGCCCTGGTGGCGATGGAGGTCATTCCACGCTTTGCGTGCCTCAGCCTTACTGGGCACGCGCTCTTTTGTGCTGTCGTCGTTCATCAGTTGACAGACTGCACCGGGCGCATATCCTCAGTCCAAGCAAAGCACATGGACTGGGTAGCTTCCTCTTCCGACTTGTTCAGTAGTCGGGTATAGCCACTGGTGAGCTTCAACGACACATCGGCCGTGCAGTAGCAGTACATGTCGGCGCGATTCGACACCTGGCTTTCACCCGTGACTTCTTGGTAGTGTGCACGGCACGTCTCGACAATGCGTGGCAGCGGCGGCGGAACCTCAGCCTTTTCCGAAGCAGCAGTGACTTTGGTGCAACCCGAAGCGATCAACAGCAGCAACGTCGGGGACAGCAGGAGAAAGAGACCATTCATGGTAGTGTACCTTGTAAGTGATGTGGAGTAGTTGTTCGATGGGATTGACAGAAGAGTTATGCGGCTGGAGCCGGCAGCCTCTTCCACGCGGCTGGGCCGATGGGAGCGCCGTACTCGAAAATACGAACCGATTGAACTTTGACCATCTTGAGATGCTCAAGCATTGACAGATACTCGATCAGGGTCGCGGGAAGAGCAATGAGTTCCTGTCTCGTCCTGACGACCAAACTTTTCTTCTGTCGATTACGCCATTTGTTTAGGACACGCCTACTGTAAGCCTCTCCACTCTTCTTGGACAGCTTACGCACCAAGGGTTGGTCATCACCCGAAACAAGGACCGGGCTTGAGTTGCCTGCCCAGTCTTCGTTGGGCACTGGTCGAGTAAACAGCGTCATGTAGACAGGATTATTGCCGCGAGTCACTGCCGATCCGTCCTCAAGGAGGATCGACCAATAGTTCTTGGAGATGACACGATCGAATACCAAAACGTTACAGCTGCTATCGCGCAAGATTTTCTGCGTGACCGCATCGCTGCGGACGAAGAGTATGGGGCGTGTTCTCAGGGGAGTGATCGTTGTGATCTTCTGATCTCGGCTAGCTTTCACCTTGGGATTCAACACCCAGCGAGTTTTATCGATCTTGTCGAACTCCCGCGTTGGGATAATGGTGGGCGCCCAATCGAGGTTATCGATCGGTGACCCCTGCATGCGCTCAATACGCTGGATCGGTGTCACAGTACACTTTGACGAAGTTTGATTTGCAGTGGTGTTCATTACGTGTGTTCCTTAGAAATTCAAGATGGATCGGGTTTGCTTTTCGGGTGACGCTTGGTGTTACTCAGTTTCAGTATCGTTGTCGCGGCTGCAGCTGGGGCACGGGTTGCTCCAATGACCAAGCGATGAAAACTCGCCTTGCCCACAGGTCATCTTTCCGATAGCCCACGAGTAGGCAGAACAGCACCAGTCATGATTCAGGCTGCCGTTTTCGTGCTTGTGCACTGGAGTGATGATGAAGCTCTTTCCGCCGAGAGCTTTCTTGAGGGAAAGGCCGCTGGGCTTCAAGTCACCAGTCAACTGGCAAATGTCAGCGAACGCTTCGATGATAGCAGATTCAGCAATCGACGCGGCCAGCGCTTCCAAGTCGCTATTCGTGCACGGCTTCAATTCGATGGGCTGATTGGGATTCTGTTTGTTGGAGGGCGGAATTTCATTCGCTTGGATCCAGAGTCGCATGCGTGCGAGCCATGCACCTCCACGCTCACGCAGCAACGTTCCTGCAGTTGGCAGAGTTTGGTTCATGATTTCTTCGAGTTTCAGGATCGGCATTACCTTGTTCCTTGTGAATTGAGGAGTTTGTGCTTGCGCTTGGTTGGAACCTTGTACTTCAACTTGAACAGCAGACGTGCATGCTTCACTTTCTTGTAGGTGCCAAGGTTGCCAGCAAAGCCCAAGTCAATGTCGCGCTCTATGATCTGAATCTTCGTTGGAATAGTCTTGGTCCCAGGTCTGAACATACGGCTCATGTCTTGAGCTGGTACCAAGCGCCCAGTATCAGTGCGCTTGTATTTGACCGTAGGTACGTCCGAGGTAGTTTGACGTTGCTCCTGCTTGGAAGTGTTCATCGCATGGCTCTCAGTTAAGACCGAGGATCTGGCGCTCTTCGACGGTCAGCTTACTCAGCGCGGCTGCGCGTTTCTTCTCGATCTCGGCATCGTTTGTCTTGCGTGCAACGGCGCGTTCAACCCAGAACAGGAGAAGACGTGCGCTAAGGACAGCGTCGTAAGGTTCATTGGGGAGTTCGTTGTACTCCTCCATGTCATCCTTCTCGGCATTGTAGTACACGATAGAGGTACCGTCGACGATGGGCTCCAAATCTCTGAACAAGGTCTCAAACTTGCTGCCACGCAAAATCTTGAGACGTCGGGCCAGTTCTTCTTCCAGAGATCCTTCAACAACATCACCCAAGAAACGGCCTTCATGTGGCAGATTCGACTTCACATAATCGATGAACTCTTGAATCTGACTGTCCGAAAACGAAGTAAAGCTCATGCTATTCTCCTAACCTATGCTTGTCAGTGGATTTATGTGGCGAGTGGGTGGGAGGCCTGATCGAATGTGAACTCCTCCAGCCAATGTGACGAAGTGCCTTTCCACAGCCAGTGCAGAGTATGACTGATCTTGCGAGAGTGCTTGGAGCGCAGCTGGAGTTTGATCCGCTTGCGCTGTGTCCCAGGATCGATATCGTAAGACAATACGATCAGGCATTCGACCTTGTCCATGCTAGCGAATAAGTGATTGCAAAACAGAAGGTTGTCGTCCTGCTTGGGACGCACGGAAACCATCTGCTTGCGGCGCGTGTCCATGAAGGCTACGCATTCGGGTTGCGTGCTTGCAACCTTTACCCAGAGGCGCGGGTAATGATCTTCATACGTCAGGCGCAAGGCTGCTTTGCGCACACGCAGCGGAGTGTTCAGGGCCACGAACTGCTCATCCAGCTGTAAGCCCATGAGAAGCCGATCAGCCTTGTGTTCGGTCATCCCGAGACGTTTCGTATTCACTTTGGTCCCCAAGGTAGTTAGGATGCGATGGTAGCGACATTCTCGACGTGCGTTTTCTTACCGTTGGCGAGGCTCAAAATACGTTCACCGTCGCCATTCGTACTTGTCTTCACGATCTTGGCATGTCGCAGACGATTGGCCAAGACGTACAGCGTACTCTTTTCGTTCTTCGTTTTCTGGCCGAGCGCCGTGTAGGTCAGACCTGCAGCACCCGCATCCTTGAGGGCGATGACGATCTTTGCGCTTGCCTTGCCTGCGATAAATTTCTTGTCGCCGCAAGTGACAAGCAGGAACTTCGATTTTGTAGACATGTAGCGCTTCTCCGAATTGAGTGATGCTGTGTTGAAACGATGACGTCCTTGCCATCGTCTATGTTGTCGTTACTTCTTTGCGAATGTGTCTACTGCGTTGGTCAAAGCCCTTCTATACGATGGGCCATGTGCTACTACCGTTCCCGTTCCCGCTTTCATTACTAGGAATTGCGTGCCGCTTTTCTGTTTGTGGGTTCGGACAACGAAGCAGTCCTCAAGAAAGACGACCTCAGCGTTATGGTGAATGTCGTACTGGGAGTCCTTACACTCGAACACGTCAGAATCAATTGCGCCGTGTCTATCCTCCATCAAACGTGCAACCAATGTGCTGATTGCGAACACCGCGAATGCTAGCGATTCGACACTCGGATCAACGCTGGCAAACACGGCGGAGACGGGTGCAGCTAAGCAAGTCACCACATCGGAAATACGGCTCCAGTTAACAGTCATCGTCTGGACTCTTCTAGTGGTGTGATGGGCGGCGCTTCAAAACTTCTTCGTGGATTTCTGGCGTCATGCGAGCAACAGGTGTACCAAACGGGTTTGCAAGATAGTAACCTTCGTCGTCGCAGGCAATGCGGTGTCCTGCATCCATTCGATAGCAAATCGCATCGGCAGCAACGGCAGTGTAGTGATTGAGAGCTTTCTTGATGAGGGGCATGTCGGTATGTCTTCGCAAGTAAGGGCCGCCGGTAAGGCAGCCCGTGAGGAGTGTGGATCAATCAGTCTTTATACGAGTCCCAGCGCTTCTGTTGGCGCAACAACTCTTCGGCTTCCGGGATGTGGTTCAACTCGATCCGAAAACGTTCGCCAGAACGTGTGTTGACGAGATAGAGCCATGGCATGCCCATCGGCTCTTCCTTGTTGTCGAACCCAGGATGCATGACAATCCAGCCTCGCGTCAGATCCGTACCCATGCTCATCATGTCGTGGTTGAACGGATTTGCGCCCGGAGGTATCGGATCCATCATAGACAGAACAGGCACGATCTTTTCGGATCCAGTCGGCTGATACTTGAACTGGAGCGTGCCATTGACGAATGCAGTTGCCAGCTGGTCAACGCGCGCGTTCAAGTCGCGTTCGTTCATGATGGGCTTCTCGCTGTTACCGCTCATGCCATCTTCTCCAAAGTCAGATTGTCGTTGATGGGTCGGCGAGCATCCAACTCGGTTTCCCACAGAGAGGCATTGACCTCCTCGCGGATCACATTCAGGTTCGAACCGACACCGAAGAGTCTCGGGTACTCATCAGCATTTGGCGACTTGAAAATCAAGAAAACGCTCTGATCCAATTCCGAAGGAAGGGAAGAGCGACGTTCAACCGTAGAGTAACCGCTCGCGGCGAGTGCGGAGATCACAGATTCGACGCTTGCCTTGGTAGGCGAACCAGGCTTCTTCTGCAGGAGAGTCTCCAGCTCACTGCCGAGGATTGTTGCGACCTCGAAACCCGCACATTCGTACTGCTGCACGATGGCGAGGGCGATCAAAAGCTCTTCGGAACGATGCATAGCCATTTGAGATAAATCCTTTGGTAAGCCGTCAGCTTGGACGGCGTGTTCGATGATAGTCGAAGTACAGGTAACTGGGCTACATTGGATCTTTACACTACGGTTATTTCTAACGCTGGAGTTATTTCAGCAGCCATCACGATTCGGAAAGATGCAGGTAACATGCGGCAATCCGCAAGCCCTGCGCTCTTCGCCTTCGACATAGCAAACATTGGGGATCGGGTTTAGTCTCGGCAATTTATACCAACCGACACAGTGGTCAGTCGCCTCATCAGGGTGCCGTTCGCGGAGATTCCCTGGAACAAAATTCGGGCTGGCTCGTAGACCTTCAAGATCCTTACGAGCAATCGGTTGCTCCCAGCCGACGTTCACGTTGGAGACTACATGGACGATAGCATGAACGCGACCTGGCGTCAGGGAGTTGAGGGTTGCGTTACCGTTCTCGTCCAGAATGTCTGCATCGGTGCGGCACATGGAGCCTGCACATTCAAATCCACTGTGATGAACAAGACGATGAATCTTTGGATCGACAGGCTCGATAAGCCATCCGTTCGGATGGGTACCAAGCTGTGCGACAATCATGTACTCGCGTTCTTCGGTAGTTCCAGAGTCGGAGTTCTTTCGTGCGAGGACGAACAGCATTCCATCCCGGCGTACGAACCAGACGTCACGTACCGAATTGAAAGAGAGGGCGAGTTTCATGTGTATCTTCTCCTAATCGATGAATCGAGCAAGTTGTGTTGTAGTGTGGAAGGCTCGGCGCGTTTGGCACCGAGTCCTTGTTCGGGTTTCTGGATCAGCCCTTGATGCTGTCCAAGAACTCGATGATCTCGACAGCCACTTTCTTCTTGAGCTTCGCTTTGCGCACAGCCTTGACGACTGCCTTTCGCAGCTTCTTACCGCTGCGGAAACCCGTCTCGATCTGAACGATGCTTTCAGCGGCGTGATCGTAGTCGCGCAGGGTCTGTTCCGAAGAGTCTTCGAGATTCAGCAGGGCTTCGAGATGGCCATCCTCATGGCCACGGAAAGCGAGGAGTGGACTGACGTTGATGCCTTTCTTGTTGACTGTGGTGGGGAAGAACAGGGCATTCTTCAAGTTGGTTCCCTTCACCGTGCGATATCCCTTCGATCCGCACTCTTCGATACGACGTGCGACTACTGCGCGCATTTCGGGAAGAGTCAGGTTGTTGGCGTTGAGCTTGATTTTCTCGGACATGGTAGTGTTCCGTAGGTAGTGGTATTGGAGTTTTGGTTAGCCGACTATGCTGTCCAGAAATGCAACAAGTCGGTCGGCTAGACGGTGATCTTGAACGTGAATCGTTGGCTTTTTCTTCGGGTAGCCAAGCTCCAAGCGATGTGCGGCTGTCAACTGGATAGCTTGCGCAGGCTTCCTGAGGTCAACCTTCTTCGATACGAAGAACGCCGAACAGTAGTAGCGAATATCGTCGCGCAACTCTTTGCCCTGAGTGAACTTGGTTATCGTTGAGAACAGGCTGGCACCTTTCGTGACAGTGATTTCAATCCGTCCCAGCAACTGGGCTGTGGTGCCCAGTCTATCGTCCGCTTCTTTCGAGATGAAGGTGAGGTTCACTGAAATTTCGCGTTTGTCACCTGTCTTGATCGCATTTCCGAAGTTGATAGTCAATGCTTCCGTCGGGGAGAACGACTTGTCCAAGTGTACCAGGCAGTGCTTCGGCGCCTCCATATCAACAGCGAACGCTGCATTGATAACGGCGACACGGAGCTGGCGAACTGTCAATCCCTTCGGGTTGAGTACAGCAGGAGTAGGAGCGTGATTCCACATGGCGTATGTGCCTTAGCAAGTAGGTGAAGATGAATCTGCTCAGACGTACTGAGCGCGTGGAAAGCCTTTGGGCGTCACCCAGAAGCGATCCGGCTCCTCGCGATCGACTTCGATATCCACGAAGCGCTCGATAGGATCGATGCCGGCATAAGAGAAGACCGGAACCTCTTCTTCCGTATTGCGCGTATAGGTGAAGCGCGCTTCTGCAAAACCAGGCACCGACAACGTCTGCTGGTCAGATACATGCGCGAGTTTGATCGTGCACAACACTCCATGACGGCGGAACGTCAGGGCGGGATAGTCGTGCGTACACTGAGCCGAAGTGAGAATCTCGGCAACAGTGTAGGTAACTCCGACGATGAGAACTTTCGTGTACGGTGTAGTGTTCATTTGATTTCTCGGTAGCTGAAATGGGTTACGGTGTTCGGGTTTAGCCTACGAGCGAGTCGAGGAACTTGACAGCGCGGGCTTCGATCTTCGCCGGCAGACCGCGACGTGCAGCCATCTTGTGAATGGCGCGACGCAGCCTACGGCCCTTGCGCCAGCCGGTATCCTTGGAGAAGTCATCGTCCAGATTTTCAGGAACGATCATGCGCGCTTCGACTTCATTTTTCGAGAAGCGGAAAACGATGGTCGGCACAATCGACGCTTTGCCATCGATGCGAGTGCGCGGAAATCCGACGGCGAGAATGTTAGAAGCGTGATTGGTGCACGTCAGAGATTCTGCTTTTGCGCGACTGCGGATTACCGATATCAGAGCAGCAGAGTTCAGGTTGTTGGCATTCAGGACGATGGTCATGGTATTAGTTCTCTCGGTAGATGAAAGGAGTAGTGGAGTTAAGCTGTTGATACTTGCCTGAGTCAGGCCCCACGGTTAGGTTCGTGAGGCGCGCCTCTGCTATTGATTTCGGTAGAAGCCTTTCAGCGTGACCCACTGAAAGTCGGGGACTTCGCGGCTAGGCTCAATGTCCACGAAGTTCTCAATCGGCCTCTCATCAGCATAGCTGAAAAGCGGAATCTCCTCGAACGTGGTTCGGATGTACGTGAACCTGGCATCGGCAAACCCAGGAACCGAGATGATCTGTGAGTTGAGCATGTGCGAGAGCTGGATACAGCACAGCTTGCCTTGGTGCCGGAATGCCAGTGACGGGTACTCATGGTCACACTGCCATGACTTGAGGATCTGGGCGACCGTGTAGGTTTGACCACGATCGAGGTATTGTTTGTTGCTGCGAGTATCAGCAGACATGGCTATTCCTTTGCAAGTTTACCGACGTAACGAAAGGTATTCGGGTTTAGCCCTTGAGCGAGTTGAGAAACTCAACCATGTTGCGCACGCTACGATCCGGCAGACCATGCTTCTTCGCCAGCTTGCCAATAGCACGACGCAGCTTGGGGCCAGTGAGCCACTCAGTGTTAGCTGTGGTGGATTCGTCAGCCTCGTTGGAACCTTCCTCGACGTACAGAGATGCCTCCACCGAGCGACGCTTGAAACGGAATGCAAGCGTCGGCATGATGACAACCGATTTCTTCTTCTTGCTCTTGACCATATCGAAGTCGACGGTCAGCGACGGGCGCTTGGCATTCGGGTAGTGGATTGTGAAGTCGCGCGCTGCATTCTTGCCGTGTGCGGCCTGGCCAATAACGATGTTCAGGAGGTCGGCGGCTTTCAGATTGTTGGCATTGAGAACGGTCATGGTAGTATTCCTTGAAAGATGAAATGAGTATTCGGGTTTGCAGAGCAGTGGGAGCGACGAGATGCCGCTCCCGTGTGCTGCTACGCAGTTACTTGGTTTCGGGTTGCATGTTCGGGTAGAGCGCCTGCACATTCATCAGCGCGGTGCGCGTCTTGATGAACTTCGCCGAAGCGAGGGCGAGACGCTTCTTGGCGCTGGCCAACTCCGACGCGCTATTCTTGGCGTAGGTGTGAATATGTCTGATAGCCAACTTGAGGTAGCGTTCGCGCAACGCGCGTTCGGCTTCAATGTAAGCTGCCGTCTCCTTCTCGGTAGCCCAACGCCGTGCCGACGACGCCTCGTTAATCTTGGCTGCGAGCGCGCGTGCTGCCGTAGCGTTGCTGCGCAGACTCAGGCTGTTGGCTCTCAGCAGCTGGCCGATCGTCTGCGGCTTGGACCCAACCAGTAACGCTTTACCGACCAGCATCACGTCACGACGATGACGTGTCTTCGACTCCCAATCATCTTGGCGAATGAAGTGGACTGCGCGACCGACGCCAGACACGTACACAGCATTATTGTTGAATTTCAGTAGTGGCAGTCCAGCGAAAGCATCTGCCGGAATCTCGACCCGAGTGCCAGTAGGCTTCGTCGGGAAGATTTTATTCGTCTTAGCAGTCGCAGCAGACTTCTTGGCGGTGGTCCAGTCGGTCGTCTTCTTCATCTCGCAAGTCTCTCTATTGTAGTTTTGGGAATGCGCAAACCCGAATCAGTGTGTCGTGCGTCGGGCTGGCATCTCTAGTATAACACAAGCGTTAAGATCAGTCAAGCACTAGAGCGCACGCCCGTCGATAGGACGATGCGCTCGGGTTTGTCAGCCTGGAACGAGACTGTCCAGAAAACCGATCACGCCCTCCACCTGATCGTATGAGGTGAGTCCCCAGATGGGGAAGCAGCGGCGCAACTCAATGCGCAGAGCCTCATGCACCAGACCGCGGATGACAAGCTCAGACTTGGAATCAGGGCCCGGACCGATTGCACGATAGAACATTCGATGCTCGATATAGGCAGAGACACTTGAGTCCACGTGAGCCACTTCCAGTGTCAGCAGCACGTCGTGACATACAGCCTGATCGTGGAACGGAAAATTGATCTCAATCGAGAAGCCGCGGTCGTTGAGAATGCATCCGATGCGATCGGGTTTGATTTCCGCGTCGGATCGGTTGAGTTCGTGTGCACGACGCAGTATCAACTCTACAGCAGTGTGGGTACGGAGTGCGTTGGGGTTCATGCCTCTGGTCCTTAAGTGAGGTTGGGTGGCACACCGAAGCGTGCCACCCGTGGAGAGAATTACTTGATCAGGGAGTCGAAGAAGCGAATCACGCTGTTGGAATGATCGGCACCCAAACCGCATTCACCGAGACGTTCGCGCACCGCGTTGCGCAAATCAGCGCCGCGAAGTCCGCTTTTCATAGGCTTCATCTCGCCGTTGTCCAGTACGACAACCGCGGCGTGCACATCGCCAGTCCTATGATGCACACTCAAGGTTGTCGAGACGTCCACGATACGGCTGCGTCCGATGCGAGATGGAACAGTGACAGGAGGCCACGATACCGTCGTGCGAGTGATAGCCAAACCCGGCGCATAGCTCATGTGCATATCGGGTTGGACGTCACACAGCTGTTTGGCACGATCATAGATCAAATCGATTTTCTCAGATGCGATAGCGCTTTTCATTGTGATTGCCTGTAAGTGGATTTTATGGATGTATGGCGTATACAAGACGCATGCGCTCTGGGAGGACCCCAACTGCCGCGTGCACTGTGCTGCTGAATGCCATTCTGAGAACCGCTATGAACCTAGCGCGTCTCTCTTCATGAAGATCGAGGATCATGGTGTGCCCATCCTCGGGATTGACAAGCCCTACTGTCAACACCAAGGTATTGTCGCTTATCCGATACCTGTAGTGCAGATAGGCATGCTTTGGATTAGCTTTCGATTGCATGCACAGAGTCGCAACCAGCTGACCTGCCGTATACAACTCGGTTCCTGTCAGCGGACGATTGACACGAAAGCGAATCAGATACCGATCCAGGAAATTCACTTTGGAATGTCCTGATCGGGGCGCCTCTCGCCGAACTGAGAGGCGGCGCGTTGTTGCTCAGCGCTTTTGATTGCGTGAGTGCGAATGCTCAGTTCGTCCAGGCTTTCCAAACCCGCGAAATACAACTCGCCGCGCTTTGAACCAACCCAGATTCTACCATTCGGCGTATCCTCCAAACGTTGCTTGATGATACGCGACTTATACTGCGCGTTGATCCAACCGTTCAGTGAAGGAACGAAGCAGCGTTTGGTATTGAATTGCGTTGCTGTCCATCCGGTGTGTTCGACCAGACTCAAGTTGCTCGCTTCGGCAGATTCGACAATTGCCATGTAGTACATTTTGCCGTCGTGCCAAGGGCCAGGACGAATGCCGGTAATACGGAAGTTGCCGCTGATCGGTCCACGAATGAACGTGCCGTTGTCGTGCAGAGAAGCGCCGCCGGTTATGAACTTCACACCATCCTTTTCAATGGCGTGCAGGTTGGGGCGGGAAAGACTCAGGTTGTACGGTTCGAGTGTCAGGTACATTAGGTGTTGCCTCTTCTTTTTAGATAGTGCCGCCATCAGCTACTGCGAAGTGTCGCGGCATGCAATTCGCAGGGAACACAATTTAAGGAATCTGCAAACCCGAATCGCTGTACGGCGCGCAGGGTTCACAGTTCTAGTATAACACAGGCGTTAAGACTTGTCAATATGAACTGTGCCTAAAACGCAAAAAGCGGCGCCCAGCCGAAGCCGAGCACCGCTCTTGTGTCACATCAGCCGCACGTGGTGATTCAAGCGGCTGACTTTGAAAGGATCGAGCTGGCGTGCAGTGAAGCCGCGTATGATACGAACCAGCCCAGTACCTTCCGGATGTGGATCGTGATAAAGCTCTGGGCCGTTCATGACTACGGCGTGACTCATGCGTCCATCTTCCTGAGCGCCACGCCGAGTATCGCCGACTGCTATCCACATGCCGGTCGGGATGCGGTCACGATAGCTACCGTCCAGTGTATCCGCCGTCAACTGCTCGTTCTGCATGGCATAGCCGTTGTCGGATAGAAAGTCCGCTACGTCCATCCAATAGTTGCGAATGATTTGATCCGAGGTTGTCATGAAGTCGGGGACGCGGCAAAGCTCAATCCCAAAGTAGGTTGCAAATGCAGCCCGAAGTGAGTTCCCATTGCGCCCGAGAACAGTCTGGTTGACCTTACGAATCAACCCTATGAGAGGACTCTGATTGTCGCGCACGTAAGAACAGCTGCCTGCCGTGAAGGTGACGACCTGGTCGGAGACCGAATTTAACTGCACGCCGTTTGCCCAAAGGCGGGTCACAGGATCGAACAGCGTACCATACTCCCTATGATTTGGCATTGTCTCACCTTCATCCAACTCAAGTTGACCTTCAAAGCGTGAAACATTCGGCCCGTCCGATACACTCGATACTGACTTCAGGTACATGGTAGTGGTCTCTAATCTCTAGTCGTTGATGTAGTGGATGGTGTCGTGTCCAAACCACCCTCCGCATATAACACCTTTGACCTGTCTGTTCTGGTCGTCAAGCGCTACGAATTTCGTTCGGAACTTGTCATTGCACTCGCTGAATGCCAAGCCCTCCGTTTCGATCTCAGTCAAGCCTTGATTGTTCAGGGCCCGAGTGATTCTGTAGTCAGGCACCGGATAGGGCATGAACACCGCTACGCAACACAGGCAAAGAGCCATGATTGCAAGGATGAGAGGGATCCTGCTTGACGGGTATCCGTCTTCATCATCATCATACATTGGTCACACCTCAGATTGCTTGCTTCATCTTGCGCTTAGACTTTGCGCCGATTGTGATTACGCGGATGCCGTATGCTCGACATGTCTTCTTCATATGTTCAGTGCCGTTACCTCCCGGAAACGCTATCAACACGGATGGTCGAAGAATAGCCATCATCGTATTTCGTATCGGGCCCGCTGCTTTATTGTCCCTGCGCCAGTGTGCTCTACACATGATTGACTGAACGCCTTTTACTGTATCGCACCAAGCGTCAGCAATACAGTCCAAGCCTGCTGCGCCGCCGTGTATCAGGTGGGTGAATCGAAGTTCTTTGTGGTAGTGCGATAGCTTTCGATACACAAGATCGAGGTCTGCATAGTCTCGCCCACCAGTAACAGCAATAACGATAGGGTCGGAAAGAGGTACTCTCGGACCTTTGACGCGCAGGACCTTTGGGATCTTCACGTCGAATAGAACACCACTGGTGGACGAGACTTGCGACATTTCATTTACCCGAAGTTGATATTGGAGAACTGCTCCGCTGTACTGTGCAAGATAGAACGCAGTTTGGAAGACACGCTGTCCGCCTTGAGGATGTAGATTCCTCTGGAGGACAAAGCTGTTCGCTGATTGCTGGGTCGCGCGTAAGCATCGGTGACTATCAGCGCACGAACGTGGCGGGAACCCGAATAGCGTATTGCACCGAGTAGCCCATTCAGATGTGCGCCGTACTGATGAGGGAACGTTATGTCGCTTCGATTCCTGGGGAGAAGAGGCCCATCGTAGTCAGCCATTGTTTCTGGGCTGACGAACAGAACAATGGGTCCAGAAACAACAACCAAGTTCTTATCGACTGCGCGAAACGCTTCCTCATAGGACTGCACGGGCCCGTAGAAGTCCGTGATCTCAGTGGGAAGATCGGACTCCTTGAGCAGTCCGTAATCCGGTTCTGATACTGGCACAGTGGCAAAATTCGTCAGCATTGTACTCACTGGGTATGTGCCTCGCGGGAAGACTGCTGTGTACGGGGTCGCCCTGCATACGAATAATCGAATGCGCTTCGCCAATGTGCTCCTGAAGGTGCCCGGTACTGAGCACCCCGGTGGTCGAAGCATCCGTAGTACAGGAAGACGGCATTGATCAGTGACCAGACGTAGAGAAGGTCGTAATGCACCTTGCCAGTCTCTGTCTTTACAACCCAGCGATGATAAGAGTACGTCGTGAACAGGCTGACGCCTAGCTTATACACCAACTGGTACAACAGGAGATATGCCAGGATAAGCGTCCAGACTATCGCCCCAGTCGCATGGAGTAAGACTTCGATCAGGTAGATGTGATCGAAGCCAAGAAGTGTTAGCGTTTCCACACGTTCTCCTTTTGGGTTCGCATGCCTTCGCGCGTTACAGCGGCTTCATGGACGCGGCGTTCAGCGCGACGTGCGCGCTTTTGCTTTGCAGCCTCCAGACGCTCCTTATCCGCCTTGGATAGAGTCAAGAACATCGACTTCGGCTCTCTCGGCTTAGCCTTGTGTATCGGATTGACTGCGATAGTTCGCGTTGCGGAGCGAAGTGGAACTCTCTTGCCAAGCGTTCGCGTCGGTTCGATTGGCACATTGAATACACGCAAGATCATCCGATCGAACCAAAGAGACAATCGTCGCAACAAGTTGTTACCGCTCATAGTGTATCTCCGATAGGGTGTAACTGATAGTCATGCGTCCATTGAGGACGCGGTCTGTATGTAGCGATTCTTGAATTCAACAATCTCCTCCGCATACTCGAAACCTACGGAGGTTGAAACAGCTGCGACGTGAGCCAACATGTTGATGACAGTCGAGTGGAGACTGTCAGAAGAAGCGCGAGCCTCACTCGGAACGCGAATAAAATACACGTCCGACCCAATGTGATAGTTGGCCTCCTCTACGACTTGAGTTACCTCAGACTCCAATCCCTGAGAGTAGTCGAGGATGAGAGCCTTAATGTCACTCTCGGTAACTATGTGACGAATCTCATCGACTGGACCGTCAGCAGTAAAAGCAGCGATCACGACAACCATCAGGTTTGGTATAACGATAGACAAGTAATCGCTCATCAGGCCATCGTTGATCTGCATCTGAAATTCCGTTCTCATTTTAGGCTCTCCACCTGTGTATGGTTTTGGTATCGTAACAAGCCAGCCCTCCTGTGCAGCTGCAAGGGCATGTAGGTACCGCTCGTCCAACCGTAACACACTTGCCACTCTACTGACCTGCCAAGGCTGCATTGCTCTTTTGGAACGTGCGCCACCTTGTGCCAAACGTTGTCTGGTCGTATCAGGCTTCCACCCTATATGTGATCCAAGCTCTTGAAGTGTAATCTTCTGAGCTAGGCATCCACGCTTGATTACGTTCGCAAGAGTCTCCTCATTGTCGATACGCATGGATCTGGAGCTTAGCCTGTGAGGTGAATTTCCTAAACGAGGCAAACGCTCGATGCGTGTTCCTAAGCTAGCCCTAGGCTCCATTGGTAACGGGTAGAACTTGGCCGAGTTCCAATCGGCTCTGATACAACGGCTTGCCGGTGAAGGGATCGATGCACCAAAACTTGTCATCACACCATGCCGTGTTGGTGGAGGTCCAAATAGGACCGCGATGTTCTACGATGAATAGTTCGTTGAATGCTGGGTTGAAGCGAGTGAGGTCTACGATTAGTAGCATCTCATCCATGGTTGGAATGCGCCAACTCTTATCGTACAATGTGAGCGAGGATGCCTTCGCATGAGCGCCTGCATAGCTCAGCATGCCGTGTTCGTCCGTAATGGGCTTGCGCGTGTAGAGCAGGTCCAGAGCATCGTTGTAGACTGCGCGACCACGATCACCCTCAACATTTTTCAACAAGGCTGACATATAGTGGATGCTCCGAATCTGGATGTGGAAAAGAAAAAGCCCCATGCCGGGTTAGGGCATGAGGCTCTTGTAGGTGCAACGCCCAGCCTGCGGAGCTGGTTAATCTCTCTCGGGAAACCCACACGCAGCCGGGGATTAGCCTATGCGGGAAGAGAGACTGTTTTTACGATGTGCCCGACCTGCCGCAAGCGCCCAGGGAGTGGCGCTACCGAGCATCGGCGCGAACATCTAATAAACTAGCGTTACGTAAGATGATCCTCACATGAACTCTTTACAGTTTATGGAGGCTGGTACCAATAATAGGTTGCACTGCCCTGCAATCGAAGCGCAGGAATTTAGCCAATGTGTGAAGGTGCAGACTGCCTAAACAGACCGGCAAGGAAATCTGCCAGGCGGCACTCGACACACAACGTCACAACCACGGCCAGGAGTGACGTCCAGCGAGTTGGCTACGTTTTAATGTGCGCCTGTACCGTCCCCCGACGATACGACAGCGCTCTTAAACTAGCAGTGCAAGAACGTTGGGCGAAGCGCCCGAATAGATTTGCCGGTGCAGCCAGATGACCCGCCAACTGGTGATGCACTAGCCTTTGTCTGCAATGCAGTTACTGGCGTCCATCCGCGAAGACCAAGGGATGCACCAGACCGGCTTGCAACTATTTCTGCCTAGGATGCAGCCTAAGACAGAACCGACACGACACATAGCCTATGCCGAAAGGGTTATCAGGCCTTTCAATGAGTGGCACGTACCCGAGATGAGAGAGCGGTGGGAAGATTGTCGTGTGGGAATAGCTTCAATTGCTGCTCAGGCAATCGAAGCGCGCCATGTTGCGGAACAGTTACCAAGACTCTCGACGCATGGCAGGCGTCTACTCATTATCCTGAGAGTTGGGTGGGTTTGATCGTTCCGACTTATCGCTGCAACGCGATTATGAGTTACCTTTACAGTAATCGGTCAATCTGATCGCGGCTCCATCCGTGGACGAAGCACGATCTGGCGCTGAAAAGGCGCGGAGTGGTGTTGCCGTCAGGCGTCGTGACTTTTACCATGCAGGTGATCTTACGTGAGCGACGCTGATTCATCTGAGAAAACATCTCTTCCGAAACCTGTGCAAGTGTTTCCGCACAACGTTGCCATTCACCGCAGTAGCCCGGTCGGCCCTGGGAATCACGGTGGATTCCGTGGAGCGTTTCGATTGCTACTTCCTTTGTCGGCGGGCGGCAAAATACCAGAGAACGACTCTGAATGGTACCGCTTGCGCCGACGATAGGAATGATAAACACCGTGACGTACAACGGCTTTACCTCTGCAGGCAATTGAGGAGCCTGCGCTGGAGTCGAAGCAGCATTCATTGTGTTACCTATATCGTGGGCTAAGCTGAACCTAGAGAGGACAGCATCTAAAATGTATGGACAAATTAGTTTTCCCACGATTTAAGCACAGGAACCGCTTCGGCCTTTATCGGTTACCGCAAACGCTGAATAGGATCAATCCGCATCCTCAGCGTCTTCCAGGTCCTGGGCTTCTTCCAAATCCCGATAGAATGCGATGCGGGGCATGGTGGAGATCACAGGATCGCGTTCCCAGGAGTGATAGCCGAAGGAGCTTGCGGCGTTGTTTAACGACTCTTCGATGCTGAGGCCTTCAATAAGAGGTACGGGTCGAATGTCGAACTGCGAAGAGACGATGTTCTCAAAATCACGCAACTCGGCTTTTGCCGGTTTTACCCGCATGCGAGACTGTACTTCGGACGATCCGAGAAAGTCGAGAGCTTCATCGGTAAAGCCGAGTGCAATGATAAGCAGGTCGGAGGTCTTACCGGTAGCGATCAATTCACGAATCCACACCCGAAGGGAGTCGAGATGGAATCCCGTGAACAGTACGCTAAACGCAACGATCTTGGCATCCAGAAGAACTGCACTGTTCGGGGTGTCGTAGAAACGATCGTCTACATACAGTGGGTAAATTTCAGGCAGTGGGCCGCCGTTATCTTCACCGTCGTCCTCGACAAAACTTTCGTCATCGTCGTCATCCTCGTCCAGAACATCTTCCGCGTGATATGCAGAAGTTGCCAGAGAGCAGGAGTACATGGCTTCGTGCAGTTGAGTGCTATCGGCGCCGATCAGGGTGTACAGGGTACCCAGTTCTGCAAGTCCACTCTGCATCTCTGCAAGGCTTTCGGCTACGTCTTGACCACGAGACGAAGAGAGAAGCGAGTGGAGGTTGGACGAAATCAGATGCGACACCTTGTCGAGCGAATCCTGAGCAACGTCTTTTGCCGAACGCAGTTCCAAGATACTGGCTAACCGCGCGTTTGGACCCGGAAGTGAACCTGCCTGCGGCTTGTTGTCCAGACCCTCGGTAACAGCAAGAGCCGCGTCAATAGCAGATGCCGCATCGATCAATTTCTTCGGGGTCTTGGGAGTAGCGCTGCCATCGGAATTGATGTTCAGTTCCATCACTTGTTATCCTTGATGAGATTCGGCGGTCCAACGTAGAACCCAGCCGATAGAGGAAGAGAGAGACGATATGTGAAAAGATCCACGATCGGAGCACCTCCGGCTACGACGATACGTGGAATGTCCGAATACATCTCCAGAAGATCGCGTACCTTCTCGATCTTGTTCGATGATGACTCATCGTGTAAGTTGCTTATGATGAGCATCGATGGATACTGCTTAGAGCCTTCCCTCAACTTGTCTCCGAGGTTGCCCCACACACGATGCCAGATAGGCTTGGACTTGGTGCCCTGCTTCACTCGGTTCGATTCATAGTCGGTGATAGCAGCATCCATGATCGTGTGTGCCAAGTACTTGGCGCGATTGTCACTTGGATATGACGATATGCCTATCAGGTACGGCTTCTTCAAAGGGGCATTCAAGATGGAGCGCAAAAGTCCTGCCTGTCGTTCCGCGCTAATGATCTTGGACGAAACCGAAGGCAAGTTGACTTCCATGCCGATCAGGAATTGCGAAACATCGAACTTGCCGCCTTTCGGCATGAAGTCTTGACCAGGAACTCCATACGCCTGCATGACCTTGCGGCGCTCCTTATCGATTGGGCTGACGTAAATCGGATCGTCAGAATCAGCCATGGTATTTCCTAGGTAATTGATTGGTGTTCTACTGCTATCTCTTTACAGTCAACTCTGTATTCTTCTGGTAATACTTGCCCCACCCAAACTTCTCTAAGCTTTGAGCACCAACACTTGGTGTGTTGGATACAGTTGAAGGTCGCCTGTTTCACCAGAGGCGTAATCTGCGTTGAGACGACGATGTGGAATAAGATCACCTTGAATACCAGTACTGGCACAGAAGATGCCAGATGAATTTTTGATCAGGAAGAATGTGGAGCCAATAGCTACGTTGTCGAACATCACGACTTCGTGTGTAGCTGCCCACTCTGGGAGAGGCTGCACAGTGGAAACCATAGGCTCCTCACCGATATCGACCTTGGGTACCTCGGGGTACTTCCCAGTGTCGATCATTTGAACTCTTCCCACATCTTGTGTGCATCTGCCCAGCAGTCGTAAAAGCTAGGGTGAGCCTTCTTAATCTCCGAGCCAAGAAGCTCAGACGCCGACCTCAAGAACGTAGGGTATCCGCCTACGTTGAATATTGGGTTCTGTGGATTGATGGCGAGCACCCATACCTCTTTCGCCATAGACAGAGCATGGTACAGGTGAGCAGCCGAATAGCCAAACTTTTGCGCGTCAGTGAACTTTGAAAAGACGATGTTAATCGGTTGACGCTGATCCGTAGGAAGCAATTCAACGTCACTTTGGTACAGTCCGAAAGATGCCAACTGATATTGCGAAGTGACGCGCTGCAACCCAATGCCAGGTTCGCGTGCTGCTCCGACGAAAAAGTAAATTGGCTCACGTTCGATCAGGGTGTCGAAGTCGCCGAGCCAGAGAACGGGCTCAGCTTCTGTACTCAGTTTATATTTCATTCTGCGTCCTTCGATAGAAGTCGATTTCACTCTGTTCGGTAAAAGGTGGAACGAACCAAGGCTCAATAGAGGCCTCGAATCGCGCTTGGAAGTGTTCCGCAACGAGAACTCCGTGCTCCTTCAAGTTGGTGCCCGCCGGGAGTTGAACTGCTTGAGCAATAACGTAAGATGCGCGTGACTTCGGATCCACACTGTCCAGACAATCCACAGTGCGGTATGAGGCATCGACATGATTTCTATTCTGATCGAGGCCAAGCTGTGCACCTGAGAACGCCAAGCGGATTCCTGACCCTTCCGGGTCGATCACTAGATAGTGAATAACCGTAACTTTGCCCCTCGCTAATGGCAGATCCACCCAGCGGATCTTACCCTTCACAGGTAAGTTGGTGATGGTACGTCGAAGCGTTTTCCTGTTAGTACCCATATGTGATTGGCCCTCAGTTAGAATCGTGTAATAGGCTCACGCACGCGCTTCTGGTGACCGATGGCTTTGCGACCCGTCGTTCCAGAGTGGTCAAACAGTTTGTGGGGTCGATATGCCGCCGCTTCGGCTTCGTCCGGAGACTGGCGACCACGGCTACCGCTTGCAACCAGCTTTGCCTGCAATCCAAGCTGCTTCGTCGTTTCAGAGAGCTTATAGCCAAAGCCCTTCATCTGCTTGAGGCAGTTACGTGCACAACCGATACTCTGGCCGAGACCTTCCTCGAAGAACAGACGAATGATGGGCTCGCGCTTGCCCTGCATAGGAGTACGCACACGCGAAGTCTCCTGCTTATAGTTCGGCTCGTTGCTGATGGGCATGAAGGTGTAGATAGCACTCCACGTCGGTACGTTCAAGCCGAGTTGCAGGAGCGAACGAATACCAACGATCACACGGATCTTATTCATCTTGGCTGCGGTCAGAAGCTCCTTGCGATTGTCCTTGTTCTTCTTACCGCCACCACCGACGAACACATCGCAGATGATTCCCTTCTTGCCGCGTTCGAGCCACGCCTTGTTGATAGCGGTCTGGAGTTCGAGCACATGCTTCTTGAACAGGACTGGGATCACGATGTTGTGTCCGTTGTCCAGATCCTTCATCACGTAATCGACCAGCAACTGGTTACGTTTCTTGTCCTTGGCGAGAGCTTGCATTGCAAAGACCCAGGCGCGCTTGCCTGCGTAGGACTTGGTTGTCGTGAACCCGGTCTCGTGGACGAACACCTTAGGAATGAGCGAGTCAACCTTGGATCGAGCGCAGATAGGACCGAATACCTGCTTGACGATGAATTGGCGGCCGTCTTTGCGATCTACGGTAGCAGTCACGCCAACACGATGTGCGACTGGGAACATCTGAATGACGCGGGCGAACTCGGGCGCAGCACTCGTATGCGCCTCGTCAACGATCAGCGTGCCTACGTTGCGAGCAATCTTGGCAAATCGAGCCTTGCCAGACTTTTCACTCAGGTATTGCTGATACGTCATCACGAAGATTTGGAAGTTCTCGAAGTCAGCATCAGTCTTCGGAAATCCACACAGCTTCTTTCCGGCTTTCTTTTCCAGCACGTCCAGATTGGTACAACGGGGGATGCCCTCCGCAACGTTGCCGTATACGTGATCGACGAACTGCTCCAAGAACTCATGCTGCTTGGCAAGCACTACGAATCGTTGACCGAGCTTGACACCGATGGCCAGGCTCATGAACGTCTTACCTGTTCTGGGCGGCGCTTCCAGCAGACCGAAGCCTTTCTTGACGAAGTCCTCTACCGCAATCACTTGATTTTCGCGTAGATCCGCAGTCAGCTTTATCTTGTACTTGAACGGCGAACGGATTCGCTTGTCAACGATTTTAAAGTCGCTGAAAGCGAATCCGATCTTCTCCTGCATGCGTCCACGGTCACCTGAAGGAAGTCCTGCGTACTGACGACCCTTGATATCGCGCGTTGCATACAGCTTGACGCGACCCTTGTAAGCTTCACAGGTATCGCAAACGTAGTTGTGCCTCTCTTCCTTGTTCTCACACGAACGGCAAGCGGCCTGATCGTACATGCGGCGGGAATAGTGTTTCTTGACCGCATCCATGTCGATAAGCTCGCACGGGATATAGACACGTTCCCGCACGTAGATTTTGTCGGTCATAGGTTCTGCTCGCGATTGCGCGTGATCTTCAACGCTTCGATAGCCGCACGCATCGACCAGCCCGCCTTGTCGATATCGCCGATCACAATTTCACACAGCTGGTGCAAGATGCGAATGTCCTCAACATACTTGACGAACTTCCGCAGTGCGATGTTCATCACCTGCTGACGCTCTTCCTTGGTGCGGAAGGACTTGAGATGTGCCGAGTATTCGATGAACAGATGATCCTTGAGAGCATCGATAGCACGTTTCAGCTGTTCGGTTACGTGCACACACGATATGAGGATTTCAGTAAGACGCGAGCGGCTGGACTGATCTCGGGCATTTGCATTCAACAGGTTGTCCACGTAGTCGGCATCCCGCACATTGAGACGACGCACTTCACGCAACTCGTGGATCTGCTTAGCCTCTGCAATCAACTTCTCGCGAGGTATGTTGTAGAGCGAAGCCGTGTTGAAGGTCTCCAACAGGCGCTTGTAACGCTTGTCTTTGCGCATCAGGTCGACTACGCGCTTGGTGTTGGGATTCATTTTCCTATCTCGGCTAGTCGGTACGAACGATCAGGCTCGACTCAATATCGTTGGGGATGACGATTGTCGAACTATCCTCAGCAACGAACATAAGCAACCCCATCTTCTCCAGATTGAAGTTGACGGTGAAGTTATGAGGTTCGTTGCTGGATCGGACGATCAACTTGTGATCTGTGCTGCGCGTGCGTATGTGATCTGTGCTGAATACCAGCCCTACTACCACAGACCCACTGAGCAGGTAGTTATAGCTCAGGTAGCCTGACACTTTGAACGTGTCGTCGCTTATTGCGAACAGGTTCCCCATAGGCTTTCGTGAGAAGTACAGAGTATGGCGCGACCCTGTACGCTCACGCGGAACACCTAGGTTGATGAATCGACCGATGAATGCGACTGGTCCAAGCATAGGCCTGCTGATCTGCTGCATCAGGTCACTTGACAACTCTGCATCAGAGTTGGACTCCGTATCCGCAGAAGAAGTATCCGCGTCGACAGGCTTCATCGGCGTAACTACGTCCACATACGGAAGTGCGAACTGCACTCCTGCGACGATTGGACTTCTCAGAGACACGACCAACTCCTTATTTCTTGCTTGATGACTGTGCCAGAGCGCAGGTGAGAGTCAGCGTTGCGCTGGACTTGGCCTTGCAGTCGATTCGGAAAGTCTTCTTGTTGAAGGACAGCTCGGTATCCTCCTGACCCTTCGACAGGTTGATCAGGTCCTTGATGAGAGCCGGATCGATGGTAACCTGAGCGTCTTTCTTCGCCGAGGATACGGTCTTGGACTTGAGCACGTCACGAATGCGACCGTTCTGCGTGTTGAACGAGAATGCCAAGCCCTTGTCCGTGGACGAGATTTCGAGATTGGCATTGACCGCATGCAGAGTGTACAGGTTGTTCACCAGCGTGCCCAACTCTTCCGACTTGTAGCTGTAGCGCTGAGGCATGTCACCTTGAGCCTTCAGGAACGACTGCACGATCTGGAAGTTCTGAGGGTTGGTCTGGATGGCAGGCAGCACCAGCAGGAAGTTGGATCCTTCAACGCGAACCGACTCTGTGCGAAGAACGAACTTGCTGCTCTTGTCGCCATTGTCGACCATCTTGTCGATGATGTTGAAGTGGTTGACAGGCAACACGACACGAAGATCATCGAAGCCGGTACTCTTGACCTTCTTGGTGTAGAGTGCGAAGTGGTGAGTATCGAACGCGGAGATTGTGACCAACTTCTGTCCGATCACGATATGCGACGCCAGCTCGGCATTTGTTGCGAAGACGTCCTTGATCGAGGTCAGCATCATGCCTTCCTTGAGCGTCGAGAGGAGATCGCGCGACAACTCGCTCGCTGTATCCTTCTTGCCACCAGCGAAGCTGGAGCGAATGTGCGCCAGATGTTCTGGCAGAGACGAGGGAAGCGTGATCGTACCGTTGTACTTGCCCTTGATCAATTTGAATTCCAACTCACGACCGTTGAAATCGAAATCCATCTGGGAACGACCCTTGATGATGCCTGAAAGAGAGGCTGGGTCGAATCCGAAGATGCCTTCACCTTCACTGACCGCATTTGCGATCTTGACGGCGCAGAAGGTATCTTGAGAGTATGCGATCACGCACAGCTTGCCACCCTTAGCTGCGATGAAATAGAGCTTGGTCTGAGCGCTACTCGCACCCATCGCCGTGTTAACGCGGGAGATGACCTGTTCGAGGTCCTTACAGACGGCAGTGAACTTGAACTTCTTGGATTTCTCAACAGTGAAGTCGATTGACACGGTGTTACCCTCAATGTGTATTCTGGAATGGGGTCAGCTCGGGATACGAGATTTCCCCTTCGACAACGCGCCTTGCCAACGCGCCAGTTAGGTTTGATACCGATATTAGCAGATAGATCCTACCCTCCGGATCAGGCCTGGTGAGCAGTGTCGTTACGGATAGCGTCATATCGAGAAAGTCGAGGAAGCTATCGAAGTTTCCAGGCAGAGCCTCAGCCTTATCGACAGCAAGCTCCATCAACTGATCTTTTACACTATACGTCAGTTCCTCACAGTCGTCCGGTGACAGTGATTTGTTCGACATGTTTACTTCGGCAGCCTCGATCATCTTGTGCAGAAGGCCGGGTACCGCACAGGAGAAGTGCGGTAGCACCTGATCTATGTCTCGACAGTCCTTAATATCAACCGCTGCACGGATACCGACTAGTGTTTTCAAAGACATGGCAGATCCATTACTTGTTAGATAGGGCCTTGGTCTTACCCTTGGCTTTCTTGCCAGCTTCGGCAGCTTCGAGGAGCATCTCTTCCTGCTCCTTCTTCTTGCGAGCTTCGTCCTCAATTTTCTTCTTCTCGGCCTCAATACGATCAACACGCCGTTGCTTGATCTTTGCGAAGTCGAACTCCCACTCGATGTTCTTGGCCTGAGTCTTTAGCCACTTCGGTGCGTTGGTCCAACCTTCGACAAACACTTCGCTCAACACCGACTTGACGGAAATGTCATGCTTGAGTTCATTCTTCTGGAACAGTACGGATTCATACACCAGATCTTCCAGCTGTAGCAGAGAGAAGTCCCAACCATCACAGGTGCTCAGGCTTGCCCCGATCTCGAAGTCGATCTCAAGGTCCACATCGAAGTCGAAGCCGTGACGACGCTTGACCTCCTCGCGAACCTTCGTCGTCAAAGCCTCTTCAACGTGACCGAGATTCTCAAGGAACGTTTTGTACGGGGTGGTGTTCTCCAAGCTATCGTGGACCGAGTTCTGGATCTTCAACCCAGTGTCACGCTTCTCCTTCTTGAGGATATTCCACCAAATCTTATCCAGCTGGCGTGCGCCGATCGCCATGAACTGAGCACCCATACCCTGCACTGGGCTGTTCACAGCACGACGATCCATATCGCCCTGGATCTTGCCCGAGATGGGATTGTCCTCTGGAATGAGGTGACCCCACAAGTGACGACGCAGACCGAGAGGCGATTCTACGAACAAGTGCTTGCGAGCGAACGCCTTGACGTCATCGTTCCACTTCATTGCCTTCGGGAAGCGCTTCTGGAAGTTGGCCACCAGATCCTTGGTGAACTCCAGCGTCTTCTTTAGGTTACCCGCAAGTGTCTTGACCGCCATCTGGTAGATCAGACCGAAGACGACGCCCTTAACCGCGTTACGTAGTTCCTTGTCGACCTTCTCAACAGGTGTAGTGAAGAAGTATGCAGCGTTGATAACGTGTACGTCAGCTTCCAGTTTCAGGCGCTTGCCGAGTGACGGCTCCGGACGACGGCGATACTCATCGCGCATGTCCTTAGCCTTCTGGAACACAGAGGCCAATGCCTTGTCAAACGAGATCAGGCCCCAGCAGCGAACTTCGTGAACACGGTAGTCGACCTTGATGTACAGGTGGCCCTTATCCGCAATGAACAGACGCTTGATCTGCTTACCTAGAACACTGCGTGCTGGAACTTGTTGAAGGTTGGGATCCTTAGCCGAAGTACGACCTGTGACGACTGGGATGTACTGATACTGAGGTCGAATACGGCGGTCGAACTTGAAATCTTCCGAGATGCCAAGCAGCTTGATGAAGCTGTTGACGTAGGAGTCGCGTAGCTTCTTGGCCTTGCCCAGCGCCGTGAACATCTCAACCTCTGGAACATCCTTGTAGTGCTCCTGGAACACCTTATCGATCTTACCACTACCATTCTTACCGTCGTCCAGCTTCTCCAGGCCGAGAATGTCGAAGAACAGCATCTTCTTATGATCCGGCTTGTTGAGCGAGAACAGGTCTACTGTAACCTCACCCATCCAACCCTGCGAAGAGATGCCCTTCTCCTTCATGAGGCGCTTGTTCGCTCTCTTGACTGCCTTGGTTGCCATCAACTGGCTTTGCAGACGGTTCAGTTCATGCTCAATCGGCGAGTTGGGCGTCTTAAGGTAGAACAGGTAGTCAACGTCAATTGAGTTGCCGTTGATCTCCATACGGGAGAACGTATGGAGCATGTCGCTGATTTGCTCGCTGACCATGCTCAGGAACTTCTTATGCCCGATATGTTCACCGAGAAGGATCTGTTGTTCTGCGATTGCGAACGGTACCACGCAGTCGAGCGTGCAGTAACGTTGCAGTGCAGGGTTCAAATCGTGAGTCTCAATAGACGCGCGATTTTTCTTGCCGAACTCCGCAGTCAGATAACCGTCGAAGCCATATTGCACACTCAGATTGCCCAACGAATAGTAGTAGTCGCCGGTAACATTCATCAACACCTTCAAGTTTTCATCGATGGTGTATTCACCAGCAAGAATGTCATACAGGTTGTTGGCGAAGAAGCGGGCACCGAGCTGGGAGCGGAACTGATTAAGATCGAATCCCGCGTTGGTGTAGATGTGATACGTGTTTCGATTCTTACCTTCGAAGAACTTGCGCAAGCGCTTCTTGATATGAACCAACTCGTCCTTTAGGAACGGCGAGTCTTTGTGGTTGATCGGAATGATGTAGCCAATGTCCATGCACTTGGCGAACTGCACGGTCAGGAGCTTGTTGACTACTCGATTCAGGTTTGCAGTTTCGCTATCGACAGCGACCGGACCGCGATGTTGCTCCAGCTTGTCCATCAAGCTATCGAACTTCTTGACGGTGTTGATAAGCACTGAACGGTGATTGCTCAGACGCTTGGCGTCAATCTTGAACAGGTGACGATTGCTGATTGCATTCGCCAAGTTCCGACCCATGTAGCCCAGAAGCGCCGACTCGCCACCTTGACCAGTGGCGAGCGTGTTGAGGCTCAACGTGGTGTAGAACTTTACCTTGTGACCGCGAACCTTCTTGGAAATAGGAACGCCGAGCCAGGGACTAGCTTTGCCGTCCGATAGCTCGGTCTTATCGCCGATGAATTGCTTTGCCATGCGTTGGCCTAGAAGAACGACCACATCAGGCTTGTAGCGCTCGATGATAAATTCGACACGCTTTGTGAATGCATGTTGCGCATTCTTCTGGAACGAGGGTGACTTGCCTGCCGTCTTGAATGCGTTGAAGGTACATGCGAGCCAAGAGAAACGTTTGCTCTCGCGTGTGTACAGGCCCTCAGATACACGACGAATTACAGACGATAGCAGTTGTCCCTGATGGCCACTAAGAAGACGGCCAGTTTTCAAATCTTCGGTAGGAACGTAGTCGAGAACGAACAAGACCTTTAGAGACTTGTCGCCCGCGTTGTACGTTGGCAACTTCACGTACTGGTAGGACTCAATGTCGGACTTGTCAAACCCTTTGAACTTGTAGTCCAAGTGAGTATATTTGACACTCCCACTTTCGAGGGAAATTGGCATGCTGCACCATTGCTATGTGTGTCTGCGGAATAGGGAAGATGCAACTATCCCTACTGATGGTATATCTTTACAGATTCCCACAGACGACCAAAATGAAAAGGGAGCCCGAAGGCTCCCGATTCACCACTACAACTCAGTCAGCGCCAGACTGCTTTTTCGGCAGTTGGTTGTTGATGTTCTTCGGCATGTTCTGCTGCTTTGCCGGCGGCTCTTCCAAGATGCGGCCTTGAGCAGGTTCTGCTGCCGGTGCGTCCAACACAGGCTGTTGCTTACCGTCACCCTCGCGCTTCGTACGGCCGCGATACTTCACGGCTGCTTCGCGCAGCTGTTCTTCCTCAGCAGTGATCTCGCTGATCTTGTCGTTGCATAGGAGTTCCTTCTCCCACCACATCCCCTTGGGAAGACGAGACTCGGCAGAGAACGGCAAGCCGCCTGTCTGGCGAGCTGGACGGAAGTCAGACACGCGATTCTCAAAACGACGCATGGCTTCGATTGACTGCGGGCCCCAGACACCATCAAGAGGCCCGGTATAGTAACCGAGCTCCTTGAGGATCATCTGCTGGCGCAGCAACTGGTGTGGCTGCGTTTGCATTGTGCTACTCCTTACTTGGTGAGTTTCTGCATGATCTTCAACTTGTCCTTCAGGTCGTCAACGGACTTCTTGAAGGCTTCGTAGTTGGTGATCTCGACACCATCCGCACGGATCTTCTTCGTCCATGCGATAACTTCTGCACGGGTACGGAAGAACTGAATCCAGAGACCATCGGCTTCCTCGAACTTGACGCTCTTGGTGCCGGGGATCATCTTGTTGAGATACTTGCGGATGATTGGGTTGGTGGAAATGTCCACATTCAGGAAGAGCGCACCGTTGATGATAACCGGATAAATCTTCAACTCAGGCAAACCACTGTCCTTGTCCTTCACGCTCATCTTGTGGCTGATGTTGTAGAAGTTACGGAAGTCTGCAACCGGAGCCAGCTCGATGGAGAACTTGCGGCCCCGTCCTGTCATGAACGATTCTGCCAAAGTCTCCAACCGCTTGCGAGTTTCGCGCCGCAGGTAGAACTTCTTGTCGAGCCATGCCAGAGTAGCATCGAACGACACCTTGTCCTTGATCTGCAGGAATGCGTACTCGCCGAAGTCCTTGAAACCCAGAGACTTCATGTCCGCTTCGTCATCTTCTCCCGGCGTCGCTTCGATGGCGAGATAGCCATTGTAGACCACTGGGTAGAGATCGACAGTCAACGGATCGGCAGGCTCTTCCTCTTCTTCCTTGACTGGAGCCTTCTTCTTGCCGAGCTTCTTGCTCGCAGCTGCCAACTTCTCAGCCGCAGCCAACTTCTTTGCACGCAGTGCTGCTTTGGACTCACGTGCCGACTGCTTAGCCAAACGCTCCTCTTCGGCCAGACGCTCCTTCTCACGAACTGCCTCTTCCCGAGCAGCCTTCTTCTGGTCAGCCTTGGTTGCCCACCGTTCCTTCGGCGTGAAATCCTTCACGTTGTCCTTCGTGATGTTCTGAGCAAGGTAGATCATCGCAGGATCGGCGGTGTACATATCGCCATTGGCCAGCTGCACCGTAACGCTGGTAAGCTTGCTGGGACCATCAGGCGACTTCGCTTCACGAACCTTGACGATCATACCGTTACCGAACTCGGTATGCGCGTACATACCAACCAGCAACTGCTTGTCAGCATTCACCTGAGCGGAGTCATCCGCATCGCTGTCCTGAAGGAACATGGTCAGCTTGGTGAGGTCGTAGTTGTGACGATCCGGCACGCTCTTGAGACTGGGCAGATACGGGACGTGCTCCAGGATAGCAGAGCCTTCCGGCATCGGAGTCGTCTCAATAGGCAACATGCTCGACGGCTTCGTCTGACGCATTTCCTCGAACTCTGCACTCTGGATACGCACCAGCTGAATGTACGATTCCATGTACTCCGAAATATCTTCCAGAAGCGGAGTCGCGGCAATCGTTTCAAGCGACATGCTGATCGGGAACAGAGACTTGTCGGCCAGAGGTTGGTACAGCGGGTTGTCGGCTTCATCGAACTTCGCCTTGTCAACCATGCGGCTAATCAGGCGACCAAGCTTCGCAACTTCCAACGTGTTGTTGCACAGCACCCAGTCGAGATAGACGTTCTCTCGACGGAACTGGCCAGTGGTGTCAGGACGGAAGATACGTGCCGACGACTGATCCAATTCACCCGGCGACCACGGGGATTCAACACGCACGATGCGAGAAGCCATCTGCAGGTTGTGACCTTCCGAGATTGCCTGCTCATTGGCAACCAGGATCTGAACACCCTTCTCTTTCGAGAACGGAGTCGTACGGAAGTCTTCCAGATTCTGCCACTTGTTCTTGACGCCACCGGAGAACGGAACAGCAAGCTTTGCCAAGTGCGGCGGCAGCGCGCGCATGATCGCATTGACCGAGCGCGTATAACGACAGAAGACGATGACCTTACCGAACGGCTCAGTCTTCCAACGAGGATCCTTGTCAGGGCTAATCACCGAGACGTAGGTCTCCTCGTAAGACTCCAGCGTCAACTTCTCTCCCGGCTTACCCATCAGGACGTAGCGCGTACCGTTGTAGTCTGCGATATCCTTCAGGTTATACGTCTCGCCCTTCTTCCAAGGGCGCTCACGGAAGTTCAGATCGATGCGTTCGATGATCTTGCGCACCTTACGACTTACGTAGTCCTCCTTCTTGAGGATCTGGAAATACTTGGCAGCCGCCGGATCACCCATCGGATCGGTCAGCATCTGCTCCAAGCGTGCCAAGTATGGCTGCAACGCTGCTTCCAGCTCGGCAAGCTGCGCATCATCCAAGTCATTTGTGGTGATCGGCAGACCACCAACGGACGTTTGTTCACCACTTCCCAGCACTTTACCAGCGCGGGCGTACATGGCTTCTGGGGTTTCGTCTTCTTCCGACTCATCCTCAGCTTCATCGCCATCTTCGTCCGACTTACCGTTCAACAGACCCATGACGGTCTTGTCTGCCTTGATCTCCGCGACAGTCTCGTTCAACAGTGCTTGATACATCATCTGGTGAGCGGCACCAAACTCATCGTTATCGCCATCCAGGCGGACGGACATGAACGATTCGATAGGACGCGGAAGCAGGAACGCCCACTCCTTACGCTTGAACGAGATGACCGCAGAGTGCTTGGACAGCTGACGACGTGCTCGATACGAGGCGTCTGCGGCAAAGACAACGGCCGATCCACTCCCAGCAGATACACTGTTCTCCGCTTCGTACTCTTCCTGAGTACGGAAGATGTGTGCACCGTACAGGGCAGCCTGGCCGACGACGTCCGTAAGCTTGGTTTGGATCAGAGTACCAGTAGCCAGACGCACATACTTCACCGTGGAAGCAACCGTCAACTGCTTGATTGCCTTGTGGGTGTGCGAACGGGTGTTCTTGGCCTTGTGCGATTCGTCCAAGATCACGTAGTCGAAGCCGAACTTCTTGCAGAACTCCAACGTGCCGCTGACCTTCTCAGCATGGTTGCCGATAACGATCTGGTAGGTGTTCAACCGCAGGAACGACAGACCAACAACGAAGATCGTATTGATGGGTGCCGTCTGAATCAGCTTCGTCAAACGCTCTTCACCCCAGGTCTTGTAGGTGTAAGTCGTGATCGGAATGATGTTCCACTTGCCTTCCGTGACCGAGTGCATGTCCTCGATCCAGTTGCGCACCAGACCATTCGGACACATGACAACCGGACGCTTGATCAGGCCGCGGTGGATCAGGTTGCCGATATCAGTCAGGCCGATGATCGTCTTACCGCCACCCGGCGCAATATCGAGAGTTGCGAAACGGGGCGGACGTTCTTGACCAAGCGTCTTGAATGTTTCTGCTTGGTGAGGGAACATCTGGAACCCGTCCTTAGAACCGGGCAGGTTGATATCGTCCGTGGTGACCGAGTCATCCTTCTTCAAGGACTCGATGATCTCCTCAGCCTCATTGTTGATGCTTTCGCGGTCGGGCGCGTACTTGCCGAGCAAAGTTGCGAACGGCTTGACTTCCTTGACGATGGATTCAAACGAAGGTGCAGCAAACGGAACGCGAGTATCGACCACCGCAAGGTCACGGGTATCGGCCTTCAACAGCACTTGCAGCATTTCGTAGAAAACACGACCACCCAAGTAGTTGTAGACCTTGGCCATCTCGCCCAAGTTGTGGACCTTCATGTCGAAGTAGTGCTCGTCATCCTCGACCGAGCCACCATCAGCGATCACGACGCGCATCAGATTGGAACGTGCAGTACCCGAGGCATCCTCCATGGCCGCGCCGAGCATCGACATTACCGCTGACGTCTGGAGTGTAAGAGCAGACTTGATCGTCTCCAGTGCACCAACGTCCGAGGGAGAATTCGAGTCGTACTCCTGAGTTGGATCCGGAGCCTTGAACTCCAAGGTCGGCAGCACCTTCAAGTCGTTGGTGATGACCGCGTTCTTGATGTTGCGGCTGGACGTCGTGTACAGGTTGCTCTCATACCGCTGATTCGTCTCACCAGCAGTGGTCGGATCGACGCTGGTCAAGTCCAGAGCCTTGGCAGCGCGCGTGATAAGCGTCTGCAGGTCAGGAGCCTTACCCATGTACAGCAGGTACTGATACGCATACTGCACGTTCACCATCAACTTGGTGCGTAGCAGCATACCTTCGGAGCGCATGTCCTCGACCGTGAGTTCCTTCTTGCCTTCCGTGTCACGGTTGTCCGGAAACAGAACGACCAGCGATTCCGCAGCAGGCTTGGTCAGATACTCGGAGATAGCAAGCGCATCGGGACGCGAAGCACCAGTCAGCGGAATGGACACCAAACGGTCGGGGTCGGAGCGGCTGGAGGTCAGAATGCAGTTGTAGTCCCAACTGTAGGTCTGCAACGCACCTGCGTACTTGCCCAAGTTGGCCTTCACCGTCTTGATGCTTTCCTTGTACTCAGGGCTGGAGTACGCGAAGTAGTTCGATGCGTAGCCGCTTTGCGAAGTGATCAGCGGGGCTCCTGCTGAAAACGACAACTCCAGAGCCTTCTCTTGCATCTCTTCATAGGACTTCGCGTTGTCGACCACAACATCAGCAGACGTTGGGCAGAAGTTGAAACGACCCGAGCTGTTGATGTACAGATTATCCTCGTTACCGCGCGACACTTCCGCATTCAGACCGAGCTCCTTACGACGTTCGGTGATATCCGGAGTGGCGCTGGGCTTGAGGATGTAACGTGGGGCGTTCGCAGGCGTCAAACGATCACCAGAACCCGAGTTGAGCTTGGTGCCGCGAGACTTGATGAGTGCGCGAGACCACGTGTTGACCCACGTGTTCATTGCAGCGAGCGGAATGCGCTGACCCACTGGAGTCTGCGTAATGAAAGCAGCGACGTCCTCAGGAAGGTTCATCGCAATGCTCAAGCCGTATTCCGCCTGCAGTCGAGGCAGCTCCTGTGCAGTGATGCGCTCTGCGATCGTGGTATTCGGACGCTTGAGCAACTCGCCAAGAACGGTATGGTTCGGCTCCTTGATGACAACGAAGCTGAAATACTTGCCGACACCTTGGATCAGATCGGAGTTGATCTTCGGATGGAACGGGAACTTACCGAAGCCTCCCTTAAAGCCAGCTTCGACCATCAACTTGCTCAAGCTGGCTTCCAGTTCAGTAACGTCCCACATGTCACGTTGGATACGCAACTGGTGAACAACACGAACGTCAGCCTGAGCGGCCGCAGCCGTACGAATCGTGTGGAACAGCCACTTGTTCACCGTGTCTGCGATCGAGGTCGCAAGACCCACATAGTTGGAGTTTAGGACAACGTCCGACAGCTGGGTCTGATACTGGGGCATCTCATTGCGCGTTGCTGGAGCTGTCATGAACACGGTCGAAGTGCGACCGTAGGCACCATTCGGAACGCCCGAGTAGACAACGTCCATGCCACCCTTGTAGCGGTTGGACGGTACGATGATGTGCGCCTGTCCAGTCGAAGCCGAACTCATGGCAACACGAACGCCTTCGCGAACCGTAGCTACGGCGTCGGAGAAATCAGCGCTCAAGGTCGACCAGTTACGCATGAAGTGCGTTTCCAGTGCAGCCGAAGACAAGCCGGAGCCGGCCAGAATCGGAGTCTCCATGTAGATGAAGCGAGCTTGAGCCAGAGCCATGTTAACTACAGCGCTCACCTCACCGAGAATCGTATAGAGTTCCGGATAGTGCTGGCGGCGAGCAACCATTCCCTTTGGCGTCTTGCGCGGCGGGAATAGGATGCTCTGGTAGTCGCGCAGTGTCTCTTCGTCCAGCTGAACCGGAAGGATCGAGTCGAGTGTATCCGAAGAGGCACTCAGCCCGGTCATTTCGTTGGTGAAGTCGTGGAAGAGAGTCGGAGTGTTTTCGGTATTCATGAGTTACATGGCTCCGTCGGACAGAGAAATTTTCAGCCAGAGATCCAACGGCTGGATGTTCTTGCTGTCGAAGATGTTGGCGAGAATTGAAGCGATGATCGGTCGGACCGTACGAGGCTGAGAACGGAAGTAGTCAACATCGTAAGTAGCCGCCAACTGACCAATCTGAGTACCACGAAGACGCTCCTCAACGGCGGTGCGAAACTCAGCAACCTGCGTATCGGTCATCTGCACGTCGGATGCATCTTCGACCATCTCCACGAGGTCACGCACGCGCTGGTCCAGTGCAGCCAGCTTGTTGCGGAGATCGGCAGCAAGGATTGCTTGGTTGCTCGCATTATCTTCGGCACCAACGGCGGACGCGGCAGTTGCACGCTGCTCCGCGGTAACACTCGCTGCGAGTACCCGTTCGGCCAACTGCTTAGCGCCTGAGGACAGGGAGGCAACGGCGCTCACGGTAGACAGGATGTTCGGTTTCATATATCACCTCTTGGGATTGGGTCTTTTACAGATACGTGGTTTAGAACAGCTTGAACTTTGACCAGATCTTCACCGTCTCAGTGATGGGCAGGTCTCCGTTATCAGGAGAGACGGGATCCAAGTTCAGGATCACCTTCAACACCAGATAGCCGTCTTTTGCACGCACTGCATACATTGAGAAGTCTGCGTTACGCTCCATCGTGTACCAACCGATGATGCCAGCTCCAGTGAGGAGCGAATCATACGACGGACGCTGATCCTTGTCCTTGTTGCCGACTTTCTTTTTGGAAGACGCCAATTGAGGAGGTAGCGTGTTTTGATAGAGAGTGCCTTCCAGAAGAGACAAGACACCATCCAGCTGCATCCGTGGGTTTGCAGTTCCCAGTACATAGGACACGATCAGCTTCGGCTGACTGCGCACAATCGCGGATGTGACCTTGGTCTTCTTGACCTTGAAGTACACTGGAATGCGATTGGCTCGGATCAGGCTCTGAACCATCAACAGCGAGGATTGCAGTTTGTACGTCAGCAGGGTCTTTCGGATCTTGTTTGGGTTGACCGAGTTGGCGCCAGAGATGGGATCGCGGAAGGTGAAGTGAGGGTTACCGACTTGCAGCTTGAGCGAGTCCGCATACCGGAGAAACGACAATACCGCCCGCAAGGCTCGCCCTGCGGGGTCTCCAGTGAGTTGATGATTGGACGTAATGAAAGCCTTCCACTCGCCCGAGAAGCTTGGATCGATAACGCCTGGAACTGTGTCCAGACTTAGATCGCGAATGTCGAAGGCCTTCAGGTACAGGGCCGGAACGTTTTTACGTCCAACCCCGCCCGCTTGACGCGCCAGTCGCTGCGTCGCACTACGGTTACGGGGCATGGGGATCATGTGCTGAGTGCCTCGGTTTCAGCCTGCAGGCCCGATACATTCGAGTTGCCGGCGAAGAATTTGAGCGTCGGCCCAACCATACGAGCCAAGTGATCGGCATTGACAGTGGTCCAGTCGGTCGTCGTATCACCACGCTTGAGCATCTCGGCGATGATGACCTTCGCAGTCGAGAGCTGGCCCTGATTCGACATTTGCTTGCGATTGCAGCGCAAGGTCACGACAGTGTTGTTCTTACCGCCGGTCGTGAGCTTCGGGCTTGCAACACGCATCAGGAAATCAGCCATGCCGACACGCACACGAACCAGTTCAAGGCGCAGGAACGCAAGGCCCGCAGGTGCAGCGGAGTCGGCGGCTTCGGCAAGGAATACATCGTCCTTGCGACTGAATGTCAGGAAGTCACTGTTCTTCAAATCGTTGTTCATCGCTTGAGCCTTTTAGTTCGTCCGAGTGTTCGTTGTTTGAATAGGTGCTTGTGTCCAGCTCGCTTCGAGTGGCATTTCAAGCAAAGACACTGAAGGTTAAAGAAGATGGTGAGACCTCCTTTCGACACAGGTATGATGTGATCTGTCTCAAGAGGTCCACTGCTTCCACACTTCTGACACTTGAACCCAGCCCGGCGTTTCACCTCGTAGGATATCTCATCCCAGTTAGCAGTGTACGCCGTATGCTTATCGCGGCGGATCTTTGAGACAACGCGCGGCTTCTTGGGCCCTGTTATAGGTCTTGAAGGTCTGCGTCCTGAGATGGACATGACGCTACTTCTTGGTCTTGTTGTACTGCTTCACCAGTTCCTTATACTTTGCCGCAGCCTCATTGAGACGTTTCTGGAGCTCAGGCATGACTGCCTTCACGTCTGCCGCCGTTGGCGGCGATGGGAAGCGATGCACGTAGCTTGCGACGGACTCGGAATTTTCGATAGGACCATCAGAAGTGATCCTCCGGGTCTTACCTTCGACAGTAAGATCAAAACTCAGCCTGTAGTACATCGGGGCCTTTTTGCTAGGGCCACGCTTCTCCATGGGAGCCGCATGGTCATATGCGATACCAGCATTGGCGAAAAAGTTGATGTGAACGCCAGACTTGGTCTTTGTGGAGCCGCGCTTCATACCTGCCGTTACGAGCGCTTTGTCCAAAGCTTTGACCAGCAGCTTGGTCTCGGCTCCAATCTTTGTCGCTGATACCGCAACGTGAATCTTCATCTCAGGTCCCCTTAGTTGGATTTCGATTTCTTCTTTTTCTTCTTCGGCGCAGATTCAGACACGGTCAAATCTTCACCAGCCATGACTCGATCCAGACGATCGGCAGCTTCGTGATACTTCAACTGAAGGAACTTGGATTGCTCCTTCGTTATCTCTTCCAACTTCCTCAGAGCAAACTGAGTTTCCTTTGGAAGAGACGTTTCAGTAATGAGGCGTCGCAGCTGATAGTACGTATCCAACAGGTTCTGACCAATACCGCTGATAGCAGGCTGGATGATGCCGTCTCGGATCATGGCTATCTGACCAGACATGTCGGCAAGTGTACGAATGTCAGCGATGATTTCTCGTTGCTGGCTGATCAGAGTGGAGAGTGCGTAAATGTCCCGCGACTGTCCTGATTTCAGCGCCTGCTTTTCAACAGCGCGAATCAGTCGTCCAACTCGATTGAACATCCACACGTATTCTTCGAGGTAGTCGCGTTCGCCCGGGTTGACGTTACGCTTGACGGCCTCAATGTCAATCTCTTCCAACGCAGCATTCAGTTTACCCTGCCGGCGTTCCAGTTTGGCTTTCGCCATGTCTGGAGTGCGCTTCTTTTTCTTGCTGGGCTCCGTGCCATCATCCGTTTCAGCACGCTTCTTCTTTTTCTTGGTCAAGGCGGATCGGCCGATGACAACCTCTTCATCAACCACGCGGTCCTTCTTTTGCTTTCGCTTCTTCGTCTTGTCCTTCATGTATCACCTGTATGCTGTGTTGCCGCTGTTCAAAGTTTGAAACTTGACGCCATCCAGCGAAGCATCTTGTCATAGTTTTTGTTCGCTGCGAACGTAGAGCTAAGCAGCAGGTGGGTTTGGGGATCCAACGACTCAAGCGCGCCGTAAACAGCCTGAGCGCGCTCGATACCGTCCATGCTTCGGATATCGCCAGAGATGTTGCGCGCAGCGTTCTCGATTGGATGACGAACCAGATCAGTGAAAGCCCTGTCAATCTTGTAGACAACAGGTTTAGGTCCAGTGGACTTAGCTACAACGATCATGATTTTCATGTGTCTATCCTATCGGTCAGGCTTTGCGAGTGCCCGTCCTGGTGATTTTGGTCTCCAAACCCTTGCGAAAGCGGAGCTCGGTACCGGGTTGGACGATGCCTGCTTTCTTTGCCTTGTCGTCGTACTTCTTCAAGGCAGCGCGCGCCTTGTCGAGCTTCGTCCGTGCCGCTTCAACTTTGCGAGCACCGCTCGGGCCACCATCATTGTTTGCCTTGATGGATTTGACGTTCCGTTCGGCCTGATCAACCTTGTCAGTCAAGGCAAAGCGCTTCGGATCTGCCTTGGACGCAATAGATCTCTTCTTCATCGAGTCCTTGTACACGATTTTGCTGTGCTTGGAATACTCTTTGGCGAGATCCTTCATACGCAACTTGAGAGCAGCGATCTTTGCCTTGCGGGCGGCGGTCGGTCGGCTCTTCTGCAACTTCTGCAATGCAGCCAGCTTGTCATTCAGGGAGTCGTCACGCTTCGACAGCGTGTTAACGACCTTCTTTGCCTTGTCGGCAGTGATCACAGGCTTGGCCTTGACGGCAAGTTTCTTTACCACAGAGCGACCGAACTTGGAGTCAGGCTTCTTGGCGAGATACGCCTTCTGCTCTTTCTTGGTCAGACCATTGAACCACGCTCGGGTGCGTCCGGCAGATTCGGAACGAGCTGACACTGAGATTAGGAGTTCCATTGCAGTACAATCCTTGATGATGAGATTGAAACCTAGAAAGGGTGGAGAACAACTAAGCTCTCCACCCCTTAGGTCACGCTACTCGCCGAAGATTAGGCGAAGACGTGGCTGCGGAGGCGACGAGCAAACTCCTCGAAGTACTCCGGATTGCGGATGAACATCTTGCGGTAGTAGTCCAGCAACATCTCCAGATCCACGGCACCGCGACCCGAAGCAACAGCAATCTGGATCTGCTCATCTTCGGTCAGGTCGGGCAGCACTTCGTTCGGCGTTTCGTGCACTTCGGTCACGGCATTGACGCTGATCTGCTCGGCGTCGGAACCCTTCTCGTACGGCAGCACGACGGCAGCATCGCTGTCCGCATCGGTTGCAACGACCACACCGAAGCCCAGTTCGTTGTTGCCATTGACGTAGGACACCAACTTGCCACCTTCGACCTGCGCGCGCACCGAACTGGCGATGGCACTCAGACGAACGTTTTCGCTGGAGGTCGGAGCCGAGCTGGCGACTGCGTTCAGCAGGCCGATGAGAGCCTGATCGTCGTCGATGCCGGTGGTGCGAACCATCAGCTGGCCAGCAGCCGTGGTGTTCAGCGTCCACATACGCTCTTCGTCATCGAGGTACATGTTGGCGGCTACGGCAGTGAAGCCCTTCATGTCGTCCGAGCTGGCAACGGCAATCGACTCGCGCACGCACGACACCAAACCGGTGATCGTTTCGCTGACGGGACCCGTGTCGGCAATCTTCAACGAACCCGCGACGGCCTGCAGCTGACCGTTGAACTTGTCGCGCAGAGCACGGGAGACCAGCGACGGATCTTTACGGCTTGCGGCCGTATGGACGACGTTCGCGGTAATGCGAGCGAGACCGGCACCAGCCGCGGCGTAGTGCTGGATGTTGACGGTCGGCAGGTCGGACTTCAACGAATCGAGAGCGGCTGCGGTCTGGGTGGAGGACTGACTCTTGTACATTGTGTTGCTCCTGGTTCTCATGAGATTGATTTAGAAGGCCTACGGTGCGCTTCCGCGACCCATAGAGAAATTAGCAAATCGTTGGTGTTGTTTGTCGAACCTCAAGTGTTGGCAGGCAGGCCGGACTTGCGGATCTCCATATTTACCAACCAGCGATTCACTGGTGTAGCAAGAAAGAGCGCGGTCTTGGAATGGAGTTTGTCGCCCAAGTTCACGATATCTTCCATGCTCATCCACTTGTGCTTGCTGCTCTCCTTGGAATCGATCTTGAGCTTCGGAGTCGATTCCAACATCAACAGGTAGTAGTGGATGCTACCGTCGCGAGAGTTGGTGATAGGTACCAAGTCGGACTTCTTGATCTTGATTCCCGCTTCCTCACGCAGTTCACGCTTGGCGCCTTCGCGAGGAGAAGCACCATCCGTACCACCGCCAGGGAAGTTCCACAGGTTTGGGTTGTTAGTGTTCTTGGCGCGTTTCAGCATCAGGAACTTGCGAGTGGACCCATCGTACACAATGGTCCACGCGGTTGCGGTGTGCTTACCAACCTGTGATGGCGGCAGGTCCACAGAACTTAGGCTGATTTTCAATTGCATGTCCTCGTTCCTTAGTTGCCGGCGTCCGAAAGGCTTTTGAAAGCCTTGACGTTTACGATTCGATACTCGCGGCCACGCTCTTCGTGAACATCTGTGCGACCGATACGAAACAGTGTGCGGTGTTTGAACAGCACCTCACCCTCGAAGTCGTAAGTGGGCACTCCAAACTCAACTCCGCGCTCGGCCTCGATGCGAACCAAGTAGATGGTGCGTCCATTCTTACCGAAATCTGTGGCCACTACGGGATCGAACGTGGCTGATACGGGTTGCGCTGGAATGATCGTCGCGCCCTCCGACTTGTGAAACGCTCTGGACTTGTCACCGCGCCACACAGTGAATGAAGTGCGAACACGCGCGGATAGAGCTTCGCGCAAGCCCGTATCCATCGTTGCGAACTCACTGTCAACTACCTTGCCGTTGTTCATTCGCAAGTGTTCGTTGTACGTCCATGAGCCGCCGCTGGCATAGTTGTTCAGTGCACGCTTGGCATCATCGGGCAGACTAGCAAAGAAGGTCTCATACTGGGTGCGGACAGCCTGATACGCGCGCTGGTCCTCACTTCTCATAGTACGAGCGACGGCGATCATGATTTTCATCTCGTCCTCTTCCTGTCCTTACGCAGCACCGTGAGCTTATAGAACTGCATCGCGGACTCCATATCGTTCTGTAGGGTGTCTGCCTTATCCGCCACTTCCACCAGCTGGCTGTTAAGACGCTTGATCTGCGAGAGTTCACCGCTGCTCACAACGTCATCGGTACCTCCGGTGGCATCCGCAATTGGAAGGGCCTGCTTCTCTACCTTCTTCCAATGTTCAACCACGCGCTCGACAAGACGGACGAGATTGGGGCCACGCGGTTTCATCACCAAGCCGGCTCTCTTCAAAGCCTTCTCAACCTGAGCAGCGTATGCCAAGTTGGAGCGTGCTGTTTTCAGAAGTTCCCATGCAGCGAAGTGCACGCGATCCCGTTCAATGAAACGCGTCTTCGCTGAGGTGTTGGCAATGCGAACATTGGTCTTCTTGATGTTGCTGGTCATGGCTGCCATCTTGGTTTTGAGCCAAGCGGAGATCTGGTCAGCATCCTTGACCTTGATGGTACCGATGTTGCCAACAGTTACGGAGTACGGAGCCGCAGTGCCAACTATGCGCACGATGTACGGGATTCCTTTAATGCGAACACTCAACCCGAGAGGGCGAAGCAAATCATTGCCAGCGTTATAAGCAGACGCTGACGGCATATCAGTGGGTAGGGTCGGTTCGATCTTGCACCCAGGAAACGTACTCTCCAAGTCAGCAGCCATCGGATGCGACTTGATGTAGGACTTGTAGAAGCCTTCAAAGAGAGCCTTGCGCTGGATTGCGATCAGCGTATCCTCGCGGACGTTCTGCTCACCCTCATAGGCCTGTTGGATCTGCAGGCGCAACTTGTTCTCCAGATCCGTAAGATTGCTTACCGATGAGATGCGACTACCTTCCTTCCGTTCACGGTGTGCATCCTTACGGAGCGTGCCTTTGACGGAAGCTACTTCGGCAGCCGGCGCAGAACGCAAACCACCCTTGGCTACCATGCGGTTGAATACGTCGGGTGTGTATCGCTCAACGCCAAGCCCGGAGAAGCGAACAGCAACATCGGCTTGACTCAATTCGATAACAACACCGAAGAACGACTTGCCTTGCTTGACGCGCTTGATACCGAGACCAAGTTGCAACGTGTTGAAATGCAGGCTCTTCGACGCCGCACTCAGTGAGATTTGAATCTTCATTGCCTTACTTCCTCACGGATACGAAGCGGGCCTTTGCTGCACTATCGAGCGCTGCAACCAGAGTCTTGCCTTCACCATACGCTTCTTTCTTCCCATCGATGAGCGTGACGTGCCAGACATTGTTCATCGGGTTTGGAACCCACACGGCAGTGCGGCCGGCGCTGTACATGATACCGTCACGCCTCTGTTCGGTAATCACGGTAGTGCCGTGAGTGAGCTTGATGACTGCTGGATGATTCAACACGACGGTCGATTTGATATCGCCACCCGCAATCGCGATTTGGATTTTCATAGGAGTCCTTTAGCGTCCTCTGCGACCGATGTAGATCGAAGAGAAGGTGGGCAGGCGAGTTGTCGGTGCGTTGGCGATACCCATACGACCTATGGATCGCGGGTTGTTGAGGTTGGTCGATCCGATCGAACCGTCACCGGATGTTAGTCCCTGCGAGTTCAGCTGCTTCTTGAGCGGAACGACTTGAGAGTCGATCTGGCTTTCGATACGACCGAGAGCTCCTTCCAACTGTGGAGTGCGATCGACGTTCAGGCTAACGCCCTGCCCATTGAAGTCGAACGCCAAACTTCCCTCAGCAACCAGTTGCGCACCGAATGCGTAGTAGCAGGAGCAGATGAGCCAGCAGTCAAACAGTGCACCCTGCATGTTCAATCCATTGAACCCAGTGGGGTACCCAACTCGGTTAAACATGTACAGACCACGCTCCAAGTAACCCATCAGGTCTCCGTCGGTATAGCGCAGTTCTGGGATCACGTTATCGACACGCGACTTGTTGAGGAAGTCTTCAAGGTGCGACATGGCGAGCATGATCTGAGGGGTGACACACCACAACTTGTGGTTGTAGGTACGTTGACGCCCAGTCGGAGGAGTGACCACTACAGACAGCAGGTAGGATTGCAGACTCGCATACGGCACAGTTGCTATCGGCAGGGTAAACGTCGTGTTGTCGATTGTCACGCGAGGATTCATGTCCTCGAGGCGTGCAGGCGAGGGAACACAGAAGTCGTTGCCATGATAAATCTGCCAGTCGCCACTCCATCCATCCTGGAACGAGATGGGCAGAGTGACATTGCACGTCTCGGCTCCAAAGCGAGTAACGATATCGCCCGAGCGTTGGTCAACGGAGGGTTCAATCAGCGCGACTTCGGTAGCACGGTGCTTTCCGCCCTGATCATCCTTGAAGCGCCATGCGATCTTGAACTCAGTTCTCGAATCGAGGCTCATCTTTGGAACAGGCAGATTCGCAGTCCACTTGCCCGGCTCGCTGGACGCAACTCCGTTGACAGATACCAGCAACTCGTCATCCTTGTCCAACAAGCGGACCTTTGGATAACCAGAAGCTGGAATCATCGGCTGCTCATCGTCGTCGAGGAACAGATAGCTTACGGCTAGGACGGTACCGTCAACGCCATGGTATACGGACATGAATCACCTCTTGAAAATGTCGATGGCGTCAGAGAGCTTCTTCACCATGTCAGCGTTGCCTTCAAGCATGCGGCGCACCGTGAGCCCAGACGGAGAAAACAGGTCATTGAGTTCTTGGTTGCGCTCATCGAACAAGCTGACAAGCTGTGGGTAGATAGTCTCTACTTCCACAGCAAAGCCCACCTGACCCCTGAATACTAGGGAGTACAGAAGGGCTGGGAATAGCAATCCTGTTTGATCGGGTACCGATACGTCCTGAGTGTCAACCGCGCTAATGAAGCGGCGCATCGACTTCTCAATCAGATCGAAGAGTGTTGTATGGTTTGGGCTATCGCTCTCATCCCAGATCATCGTGTACGCAGCGTTGCGATAGTCGATGCTTGTGGAGGGAAGAATGTCGAGAAGCCTTGAAGCAGAGTACGGATTGATGCAGCGGAAGGAGATCAGGTTCGGACACAGAGACCAAACACTGCGTTGCCACGTCCAACGTTCGTACGGTGTCTGAAATGCATTGGCGAGAGGAAGCTGGCCAACAACGTTTCGACTCAAGTGCTTGTGATACGCCTCGATTGCGTCAGCATCCATATCGACGCGTGAGTGACGGCGGAAGATCGAACGCAGAACAACGCCAGCCGACATATACAGATAACGCAACGCGCGAGGCTGCATGTTGGTGATGCCAAACTCGGCAACCTTGACGCTACTGATTCCTACACTGACAAACTGCACACCATCTGTCTTGTCGCCGTAGATGACAACGTTGTTGGTTAGTGGGCGGCGAATCAGGTCAGAAGTCAGAGGAACATCTTTGCGACCGATAGAGAATGTCAGAGTTAGGAAGTGAACGCCCGGCGTCTGGTCTACCTTAGTAACACCGTAAGAAAACCCGGTATGGGTACTTCCGATGTTGACAAGTCGCATACGTCCAAACAGTGATCGATACGCACTGCCTGCACGGAGAAGCATTGATGCAACCTCAACCGACAGGTCGCCAACCGCGTAATTGCGGAATGGCGACTTCGACAGGTAAGGCAGGGCGAACGACACATTCGATGAGAAGAAGTCGTGCTGCGCCTCAGTGAAGTTTAGCATGACCCGACTCCATATCAATCAATGATGGCGTTGCGCAGCTTGCGCATTTGAGCGTCCGACAAGTCCAATACGTTTGCCATCTCGGACAGCTTGGCAAGGTTGAGGTTCTGGGGAGCAGCACCCGGCTTGAAGTACAGGATGAACTTCAGGTAGTGCTTGCCTTCTTTCGTCACTGCCTTGTGCGAGACGCTCGCGTCTTTCTTACGGCGCATGACTTGGTTCAGAAGATTCTGAGTCTCCTTGACGATGGCTTGCTTCTGCTGCGCATTCGCCCGACCAACCTCCAGATACAGCGCATCGTCTGCAACCTTCGCACTGAGCACACCCTTGATCGCAGAGAAGCCACGGTCATGGGCGTCCTTGTCGTCGTGCATCGGCATCGGCGCACGTTCCAAGTCGGTGATGATATCATTGTGGGCCAGCAGCTGGGATACTCGCTGCTCCATCTGCGACTCGCTTGCAATCTGTTTGCCAAGCGGATACTTGCCAGGAACCTTGAAGTCGGGCAGAGCGTTGATGAAGTAGGCGATGTTGCCCTTGGCATCAACAACACCAGTCAGGATGATGAAATACTCATCGAAGACGTAGCCATTGCTGTTCTTGAGGTTCTCGATCTCCACGTACACGGAGAACGTGATCGAGTTCTTGTCGCCAAGAGCAACGTACTCCAAGAAGCCAATGTCGTCGTACTGATTTTCCGGAACGTTGTCGATCAGGAAGCCTGTCAGGACGTCCCGCATCTCCTGCATCTCGGTCGGAAAGTGCTTCGTCGCAACGTTGTTCAATGCGGTAAGCGCCGTCTGGATGCTGGTGTCCACATTCTTCTTGAGTGCAACGACGCCACTCAATGCTTCGCGCTGTGCCTTGACGCCGGAGAACTGTTGACGCAACATCGATTCGACTGCATCCAGTTCTTTCGCATTCTCATACAGGCGTTGCAGAACGGCGTTGTGCTTCTCGATCTCTGCCTTCGGCGGCGCCTTGAACGAAGACACCTTGCCAGTGAAGTTCAGCTTGGCGGGTTTGCCGGACGTCTTGACCTTACTCACCTTGCCTGCCGGGCTGTGGCGAATGACAATCGTTTCATCCTTACGCGCGGCTGACAGGCTGCTAAACAGCTTCTGCGCAACCTTGCCGTCGTTCTCGCTTTCCTCGCGGATTTCCTGGATGACTTTCAGAAGATCGTTCAGGCTTCGGACCTGACGAATCTTTTCCATGCGGTTACTCTTTGCCATGATCTATAGTCCTCAGCTGCAAACGGCAGTATGACGCTAGTGCGTCGTTAACATATGGAAATTAGCGTTCAGGCTCACATGCCGTATGCGGATCTTTGGTCATTTCTATCGCAACATGCCCTGCAGGTAGCGGATTTCCTTCTGGTCCTCAGCGGACTCGAATTGCTCCAGTATGCGGGAGACCTTATCGCGCGCGGCGTCTAGATCCTTGCGGTACTTGCCGCTCATGGTGCAGCTCTCTTCCATCCTCACGTAGTGGATCAGTGCATGGCACAAACCCGAGAGATTGGTGTAGAACTCCTTGACGTACTCAGGCATGACACGGCGCGCATTGCGCAGCAGCGGCTCAATGTTCGGTGCTTTGAACTCGTTGTCTGGGCGGCGGAGCACATACACAAGGAGGCGATGGCCGTGTTCCAGATTCTGGATACGAATCGCGTCAGGTAGCAGTTCAAGGCCAACAGGCATGTTGACCAGATCGTTTTGTTCGAGATTGACAGACATGACTGAGGTCCTGTAGGCGTGTAGAACGAAAAATGGGCCGGAGAGATGATTCTCCCCGACCCACTTCTTGACGTCAGACCGAACGTATCCGGACTAACTGGTTGTCGCCGCTGGCTTATTAGGCCTTGGGACGACGGACGCGCTTGGCCTTCGGACGACGTGCGGTCGTCTTCTTCACGGCCTTCTTCGCCTTCTTCACGACGGCCGAAGCGGACTTCTTGGCTGCCTTGACCTTGGCGGTCTTGGCCTTGGTCGCCTTCTTGACACGCGTCGCAGCCTTCTTCACGGCCTTCTTCGCGGTCTTCTTGGCGGCCGGGGTCTTGGCAGCCTTCACCTTCTTGGCGGCCTTGACCTTCGAGGTCTTGGCGGCCTTCACTGCCTTCTCGGCGGTCTTCTTGGCCTTGACCACCTTCTTCTTGGCGGTGGTGGCGGCCTTCTTGACCTTGGCGGTAGCGGTCTTCGGCTTGCGCTTCTTGGCCGACGGACCCTTCTCACGCAGCAGCTTGGCGTGCGCGGCCTTCTTCTTCTTGGCAGCCGGCGTCAGCTTGGCACGAGCCTTCTTGGCCTTGGCCAGGACCTTGGCCTTGTTCTTCTTGTACTTCAGGCGCGCCTTCTTGCGGGCGGCCACGGCTTCCGGCGACTTGTCCAGCTTCTTGCGCTTCTTGGCGATGGACATGTCGTTGACGTTCTTCAACTTGCGGGACTTCACTGCCATGATGGCTTTCTCCAACGGATGGGTTTTGGAACTGGGACGGCGCGACGTAGCGCCACACGGCGAGACCTGTTACGTTGGGCACCACACCTTTTGTTTCAGGTCGAGCTGGTCGATGACACGGGTGGGAGTCTCCGATCCTGCTTGCTACGGAAATTACAATCGGCAGAAACAAAATGCACTGCCGATTGCAACTGAGTCGTGCCGAAACTTACTTCTTGGAAGCCGCGCGACGCCGTGCAATACGGGTCGGACGCTTCTTGGGAGCAGCAGCAGCTTTCTTGACGCGCTGACGCGCCTTGCCTGCAGACTTGATTGCCTTGACAGCAGCCCGGTGGGAAGTGCTTGCCTTCTTTTTCGCACTCTTGACAACCTTGCCGAGGCTCTTCTCCACCGTCTTGATCTTCTTGCGGGCGGCCTTCTTCACCTTGCGGGCAGCAGTGAGAGTCTTGGCGGCCGCTGCTTTCTTCGCAGCTGCTTTCCGTGCGGCAGCGATCTTCTTCTTGGCAGCAGCGTTTGCCACGGAAATCTTCTTCTTGGCAGCCCGATGTGCCTCAGAGGCTTTCTTCGATGCCTTGTTGGCAGCTGCGGTCTTGGCGGCCGCCGTCTTGCTGATTGTCTTCTTGGCGGGCTTGCGAACTGCCTTCTTGGCGGGCTTGGCCGACTTCTTGGACGCGGGTTTACGGGTTGCCATGACTCTTGACTCCTATGGAAGATGTACGGATGTACATCTGGAAATTAGTTTGGTCAACGCATCTTGTTGGCCTGATAGATGCGTTTCAGACCTTCCTGCGGCTGCAACACTCGGGCTTGCACCTGCCAATCCATGTTCTTGTTGCGTGCCGTGCGCAGATACGTAACGTCGGACACCTTGAACGTGTACTTGCGCTCCGGAACATAGATCACATCGGATGTTTCGACGCTATCAATGGTCATCGGCAGCACGATCGACAGTGTACCGATAGTATCGAACATGGTCCAGTCAGTTGCCTTCGTGTCCTGTGCGAGTGCCGCACGGATAGGCTCGACACCAAGATCGAACTCAACGACAACATGGGTAAAGCGGTCAGCGCGAACCCGAACGATCATCTTGGACCCAGCGGAGAGACGTACGGCCGCAAGGTTGATCAGTTGTGCACCAGGCGCTGCGATGTACAGAGGCTCGTCAGCCAAGTGATTCAAGTTGTCGCGCACACTGTAGCGCATCGATTGGAAGTATTTCGGAATCTCAATCTCGAAGTCCACATAGGCGCCTTCTGGATCGATACACACAAACTTGCTCGGCGCTTGCGATTGATCCAGCAGGTAGCCATACGTATCACTGATCACGGCTCCGGTAAGAACCTTGCGATCATGTCCGTACAGTTCGTAGCCAGGCAGCATGCCGTTGCGGTAGCAGATTCCGCATTCGGTGGACAACGCGAACAGCTTGTCCTGAGAGCGTGCCGTATCGTCGTCTTCCACAATCTCTTCGTCGTCGTAAGCACCGCCGAGGTTGCTGTCGAACGTGTCATCATCGTGGTCACCTGTCGTGGACGAGGTACCGAACAAGGAGCTGTGGTGATCGATAACGATTTGGTCCTCGCCGACGTCAATCTCAGGCACGAGGTTGATCGGAAGAGCGTTGGACTCATCTACCGCACTGTGGTCTATCAGACCTGGCGCCGTTGCCTTCTGGCAGCTGCACGGCATGGAACTGTTGGCACGACGATAGTATAGCACCTCGAATGAGTCTACGTCAAGGGCATTCAAACCACGCTGTTGGGCGGGAGCAATGATTTCCTGCATCCGTGCGTCAGCTTGCTTGCCGATGTAGTTGTGTCCATGCCTGCGGTTAGTGCCGCGGCCATCACGGATTGCCATGTTATTCTCCACGCGTAAAATACAGGACTGTTAGGCAGAAATTAGCAACACCAATTCTGTAAAAGCCCAGGGAATAAACGTGCCGCGTTATTCGGCACCCGTACTGCTCTTTACACATGCGGATTCCAGTCACACCGTGCAGTTTACGGCCTGTTTCTAAAATGACCCTGTACCTTCTAATTTGAAGACAGCAAACACGTAAGGAACGATCATGGGTGCGTTGACTGTGCTGGGTGTTGACCCTGGCTCCAAAAATATGGGTTACGGCGTAATCAAAGCCCGCCTAGGTGTCGATAAGCTACAGTATCGCATCAAAGAGATCGGAATGATCCAAGACCGTGTCGAAGAAATGAAAGGTGACGTCCGCGGAGACTTGCGAAGGTTCAAACGGGAGTTCTCTTCTATCCTGCGTCGCCACAAGGTTGATGTGATTGTCGCCGAGCGCTACATGAACCGTGGCATCCGTGGTAACACTGGTGAGTTGGTGGGATTGATGCTTGGATGCATCGCACTGTCCAACGTGGAAGACGTGATGTTCATCCCGGCCGCACAGTGGAAGAATGCAATCAACCGTAACGCTTCACTCGATACGCTATATGAGCAATCCAGACTTGTCGCCCACGTGATCGATGCTACGTGCATTGCAGCTTACGGTGCCTGTCACTATCTGAGTCACAAACCGTTCGAGTTTGTATCGTCCAAAAAGGGCTTTGCAAAGTATCGAGCGGATATCGATAAGGCCACTATCCGATGAACATGCTAGCCCAACCTGACACAACGCGTATGATTCCAGTCACCCTCGATCAGGGTGAGGCGAACCAGTGCCCGTACGTTAGCTGGTTCCGGTTTCAGAAATGCACAATCCGCTCATGCAAGAACTTCTCAACCAAGACCAAGTCGTGCTGCCTTGCGATTGATCGTGAAGCGCCGACCGGCAACAAGATCATCTCCGACGCGGAGATACACCTGTTCAAGTATCCGAACGACGGTGTATCCACACGCCATGTGTCAATGAAGCGCAAGAAAGCAGTTGATCGCGTCAAGTGCATGTTGATGCTGCATTCGTTTATCGTGCACATCAAGGCCAAGTATGGCTCCAGTTCGGAAGTCGAACGTGAGCACTTCGATCCTGCAATCGGTGTGGCTGAGAGCGCGTATCCACTTCGGATCCCGCGGCTCCAGTTCAAGAATTGGATGTGGACAAGGCTGCTGTCTGAAACGGAGTTTGCCTTGTTCCTGAAGGATAGTCAAGGAGAGTGCGCAGAATTTGGCATGCACGACCTTCTGTCCATTAGTGAAGACGGCTTAAAGTCGTTGCGTCAAGTAGTAGCGTTCGTCTCTGCCGGGGAAACCAACTGAGCCCACACAAGCACCACTAGCATACATTTGATCGCCAGCATACACAGTAGATTGATAACCCACCGCGAAGGAGTTTTACAATGAGCAGTTTGAAAGCACGTAGCCTTGCCCTGAAGTCGTTGTCTCTGCACGAACTGGAGAAGTTGGACACCAGCTTCGTGTTCGTTATCAACAACACCTCGCCGAAAGGCAACATCAACCTCACCGTGGCCGACGGCATGGGAAATCAGATTGGTGTGCGTGTTCCGGTCGCGAACATTCCGTACGACCTGTCGACCCAAGCAACCAAGAGCAGCCTGATCTCCAACCCGCAGCTGCGTACCCTTGTCGCCAAGCGCGCCATCCTGTTCGTGCATCCGGACCACGCCCTGGAGTTCCTGAACACCAGGGATGCTCGCGAGGAGCACAACCGCCTGTTCTCGATGGGTGAGATCGCGGCAATCGGCGACAGCAGCGAGCTGGAGAGCAAGCAGGCCGAAGCTTCGGGTGAATTGCATCCGTTCGCCATGATGCTGGCCAACAGCAGCGAAGGTTCGGACGACGAACAGCTGAGCCAGTTGAAGGGTCGCGAAGACGAGTTCACGGAAGAGGACTACGTGTACATCGCAACCAACTCCAGCAAGGAGAAGGTCAAGACCTGGGCGGCCGAACGTGCCAACAGCTTCAAGAAGTAATTGCTGCTGCTGATGTAACAACGTTCCTCGCACCAAAGAAAGCCCGGCATCCTGAAAAGGACCCGGGCTTTTTGTGGTCTATGGTATCACTTGTCGATTGAGCCGCTGGTGCTGCTGTTAGAAGATACGATTCTCTTGAGCAGGCTTCTAACCTCGTTTGCAGCGCGCGCCTTAGCTTCTTTGCGCCAAACTCTAGGTAGGACGTCAGCGGAGCGTCGGCAGTTCTTGCAGTAGCCATTCTCGTCCACTCCGCCATGCCCAACTAGGGAACACAGTAGACTACGAATCTTCTTACGGATCATTGTATGTCCTTTGGAGCCTTGTAGTTGTGATTCTCCTCGAAGTAGTGCATGATCTGGCGGATCACTTTCTTAGGAGCGTTACCTGGGTCGATCTTACTGCCGTCTGCTCTCTTGGGCGGTAGCTTGATTCGTTTGGCTGGTACACCCGCATCAAGGCACAACCTCTTGACGAGTGCCCACATCTTCTTACCGGCTTGGTCCGGATCTGGAATAGCGTAGATCGTATCAGCACCTAGAGCGCGCGCAAACAGGATCTTCCGACTGGTGATGTTGTTGGCGCCAAGCACTGCTACTGCAGGTATGCCGTTCAAGCACAAACGCATTGCGTCGCGCGGACCTTCAACCAACACAACGAAATCCAACTTGTTCTTCCTGATCAACGACTTTGCGTAAACGTAAGGGAACAGGCCGTAGTGCTGCACCCACTCGCCAGGCGAAGTGATGTAAGACAAGGCTCTCTTGTTGTTTACGTCCTTGATGAAGGCTGCCTTGACGCCGCCTCTCACACGACCAGACACCTTAACCGGGAACAGGGCGCCGATAGAGTCTGCGCGGTGATCGTTGACGATGTGTGCACCTAGCTTACGCATGAACGAGCCTGGAAAGCCACGCCAGTCAATACGTTCTGGCCACAGTGTTGCCTCAGGAACGTTGAACATCTTGATGATGTGCTTGAACGTAGATCCCTGCGCTCCGAGAAGTCGATCGTCCAAGTCACGGCCGATCACAGACTCCGCATCGACGTCTTCCGCGGTGTTCCACTCCTTGATCTTCTCAAGGCCCGTCTTCTCCGCAAACTTGTTCCAGCCGCCCTTCTCTCCGCAGCCAAGACAATTGAACACGCCCAGATGTGGTTCGGCAACACGTATACCGCACGAAGGTGATTTGTCATCATGGAACGGGCAGCATACCATGTACCAGCCGTTGCTGGCTTGCTTCTTCCATCCGCGGAGCGTGTTCAGCTGATCCAATATGATCTCGCGGTTGGAGGCGCCATCGGTATTTTCTTTGCTCATGGAAAGCCTGCAATCGTATAATTTAGTGTTACCAGTCGAGCTATGTTTACAGTTCGTACACAGCGTTCATGGGATTAGGATACTGTAAATTCTACGTAATGATTCGGAGTTTATCATGGCGAAAGTACGACCAAAACCGGGCGGCAACCGTAACGCGCCTGAGCAGAAGGGTCTGCGGGTCGCCAAGGGAATAGACAGCATCCTGAGGGAGTTCAAGCAGCACTATACCTCGATGGTGGAAAGCAAAGAGTACCTGTCTCCCGATAGTGAGGATTGGAAGAGGGAGGATAGGCTGCGTGTAAGCGGGTTTCCATACTGCGGACTAAAGCATGCCCACCGTAGGTTGAACGGTGAGGAGGAAGAGGGCGAGGAGGAAGTAACGTTCTCGATGAAGTATTACACCAGCGTTGGCACACAGACTCACCGCTACATTCAGTACGTCATGGGTCATGGCGCGCAGATGTTGGGCAAGTGGAAGTGTGTGACCTACGGCTGCGGAGGTGTAGGGCATAAGATCGGCTTTGACAACATATGCCCTAAGTGCAAACGTCCGATGGACTATGAAGAACTCACCGTGAAGTTCGGCACTCACCTGACCGGCCACATCGATGGCGTTTGGAGAGCGGAAGACGGACGCTACTTCATCGTTGACTACAAGACCTCTTCGGTGAAGGCGATCAAGGAGAACCCGAACACTGGCTACATGCCGTATAAGAAGAACGTGGCCCAGATCATGGCTTACTGCGCATTGTTGGAGCGGGAACTCGACATAGAGATAAGTGGTTGGATCCTGTTCTACATTGCTCGCGACAATCCGATGAAGACCTCGTTGCCAACTGGAGCGTTAATCAACCGGCGTCAGAAAAAGAAGCTGGTGAAAAAGATAGCGCTCTGGGATAAGCAGTACGAAGTTGTGATGAATGCAACTAGGCTATCGGATTTATTCACGCTGGTAGAAAATAAGCCGTGCAAGGATTTTGAGTATTACACCAAGTCAGCGTACCACAGTGCTTTCAACGGATGCCCGCTAGGGTTGTCTGGCATATGCTTCAATCCAAAGAGATTGGCAAAGACGTTGAGAGAAGACTGGAAGACGAAGCCTAAGGATTGGTTGGAACGAAAGCGTCCGTACTACCTAACCCTTCTCGACAAGGAACGCGCAAAGTGAAATACGATGCATCCCTAATCACAAGCGAAGTGTGTATCAGGTGTGGAGGTTGCTGCTCTGCTTACTTGGACAAGGCGACGCAAGAACCGATCACGGTTGGTGATGAAACTGACATGTCCAAAGTCGAGGTAGGGGCCTGTCGTCATCTGCGCGTGTCGGGCAGTGGGATGCATACTTGCAACATCTACGCGAATCGGCCAGGCGTGTGTCGATCCTATAACTGCTTGTCTAGGGCTAATGCAGAGTCACTCGAAGTGACAGACAAGCAAATCATCGGTAGCCGTGTACGACGCGCTGTGCGCGAAGTTCATGGACGAGAAATTGAATTGGAGGTTAGCAATGAAACGCCGATCAGCACTTGATCCACGCAGACGTATTGCAACACTTGGCCCACCGCCAAGTATGCAGAATGCAAAGCGTGAGCCTGCGGATGAGCAGATCACAATCATGGGTCCGCAGGCATCCTCGGTCCGCACAATCAGATCGCAGACTCAGAAGGATACCTCGCTACCGGTACAGAAAGTTGGTGTGCCGGACAAGGCGCGCGCTGAAAAGGGCATGTCCCTCGCATTGATGTTGCGTAAGCAACCCAAGTACCTGATCAACAGTGCGGAAGATGTGGTCGTAAAGAAGCTGACGCCAAGAAAGACGAAAGGAGGTATGCCCGCATTCACAGGCGTAAGCAGAGACCTCAAGACAAAGCCGATGCGGCCGCACAAGTTCCAGATACTCGGAATGAACAAGTCGGACTCCAAGATCAGTACGCAGAAGCGCATCAAGATTTCGTGTGACTGCGAATTCTTCATGTACTACTCGGAGTATGCGCTGTGGACTTGGGGCGCAGCAAACATTCGCTACAGCAATGGCCAGCCGGCCGTTGTACGTAATCCTGGCAACCACCCAGTGCTCTGTAAACACTTGGTGCAGGTATTGGAAACTATCCGCAAGAACAACCTGTGACATAACATGAAAATCAGCGCACAGCTTCCCCTTGCACTAGAGGCTCACCCAGACTCCAAACTGACCGACAACCTTACTGGTGGTCAGATTCAGGAAGTGCTCGACAATCTCATATTCAATGCCGTAGGGCCGATCATTCGCGGCTCGGATGCCTTTGACCTACAGATCATTCACCTGCTCAGCTCCACCTCGCGGAACCGAAAGCGTAAGTTGTCTTCGTTGCCGAGAGAGTTGTCAATCGATACGATGTGCCAGTTCTTGGTCACAGAAGATCGTGACGAGAAGGTCAAGTTGGTATCTGCCATGCGCTTGGAGCGAGGCTTCATCTACAACTTCGTGGTGAAGTTTCTCAAGGAGGCGGAAGGTTACATGGTCCTGTATAAGGATTGCATGGTCACCAAATCCAAGAGCGATCGCGTACTCAAACGTCGGCGACTGGCAGTAATCGAACGCGGCGTGGGCTGCACCAAGGACAACCTGTTCCAAGTGATAACGTCCGCAAAGGACTACTTGGAATTGGCATATCGTTTCCGCAACACCGTCGTAACGAACTACATACGTCATGCGTTCAAGCAGGCGAAGTCGTTCGTAAAGGTTAAGGGTCCGAACTTCGAGTTCAAGGACGTCTATCAGAATTTCTTGGCAGCTGTTACGCGCGCCGTTGATAAGTATGATGCGTCTAAGGGAGCACTGACCTCGTATGTCAACTGGTGGCTGTTGAACGCTCAAACCACATCGAACAGTTTGCATGGCCATGAATACGGGATTGCGTATACGATCCCTCAGCTACAGAAGAAAGCGCTGGCGGAGAAGTCCAGGCGTGCACGTCATATCAACTTCGGTGTCAGTCTGGACAAGATGGTTGGCAGCGAAGAAGATAAGAAAGAGTTGATCCAGTTCATATCAGGCGACCAGTCAGTAGAGCAAACTATGCTCGATGCTGAGGAGATCGATACCATACGTGCTCTAATCAAGCACGCGGATCCGAAAGGTATCGCGCGTCTGTACCTCGACATTGATGAGGTGTTCTCCAAGAAAGAGAAGAAGAGAATGATCCGAACTATGAGAGAACAGTTGGGAGTAATGCCAACGCGTGATCGTAGCGGATCTGTGTCATTTGTGCGGGTTACCGCAAAGACCAGGATGAAGAAAGTACGTAAACAAGACTGATAGAAACCTCACACTGTAAACACACTCTGCGAAGATCGCACCACACCGCAAGTTTCAATAGGAGAAGTAAAGTGAAGTTCGATGACACCAAGCCCAAGGTCGGTCGATCCGACGTCAAGCTGGAAGACCTGATCGAGATGCTCAAGTTGCCCGACGGCAAGTGGGTAACGATCCGTATGCTGCCGAGCGACCTGCTGCCAGTGCGTCGCCACTGGATCAACATCATCGGGTCGAAGTCGCGCAAGGAAGTGAAGATCCCCAAGTTCTGCGTTGCACATGATACCTCGACCGATGGCATGAAGAGGGGCGTCAAGTGCCCGTACTGCACCATCAATGACGGTGAGAACTTCTACCTCCAGAATGTCATCTCGCGTGACCTGCAGGAAAACAAGCCGCGCAAGCCGAAGAGTCCGAGCAAGTCCGAGATCAAGTCGGGCTTCAAAGCTGCTGGCAGTGAGGCATACACACCGGTGCGTGTGATGCGCATTCCGGCATCGCTCGCGCAGAAGATCCAGGGCCTGAAGGAACTGAACAAGGCAAAGAACAAGAAGACCGGCAAGACCGAACGCTACAGCGTCGCCGATCCGAAGTTCGGTTGCGACATTTCGATCAAGTACGACAGCAAGCAGTCCGGCACGGACAAGTATCAGGTTCAGCTCGGCTCCCGTAGCAAGCTGACCGAAGAAGAGAACGAGTACCTGCAGTTCGAGCTGGTCGATGAGCTCCTGACCAAGGCTGGACGCGAAGATCCGAAGGCTGCCGCCAAGGAGTTCGAGCGTATGGAGATCGCTGGCAGCGAAGAAACCGATCGCGACGATGACGACGAGGAAGATGATGACGACGATGAGTCGGTCAGCCTCGGGAAGAAGTCGAAGAAGGGCAAGGGCGACAAGAAGGACAAGGGTGGCAAGAAGTCGAAGAAGTCCAAGAAGTCGGACGACGATGACGAGGATGATGAAGACGACGAGGACGAAGACGAGGATGAAAAGCCCTCGAAGAAGTCGTCCAAGAAGCCTGCCAAGAAGTCCAAGAAGTCGGACGACGATGACGAGGACGACGAGGACGAGGATGAAGATGATGAGGATTCCGACGAGGATGATGACGACGAAGACGAGGATGATGACGAAGACTCGGACGACGACGATTCCGACGACGATGATGATGACGAAGACGATGAGGATGATGACGAGGATGAGAAACCTTCCAAGTCGAAGTCCAAGTCCAAGAAGCCCGTAAAGGGCAAGAAGTCCAAGAAGTCGGACGACGATGACGAGGACGACGATGACGAGGACGACGAGGATGATGAAGACGACGAGGATGATGAAGACGAGGATGAAAAGCCCTCGAAGAAGTCGTCCAAGTCGAAGAAGTCCTCGGCCAAGCCTGAGAAGAAGTCCAAGAAGGACAAGGGTGGCAAGAAGTCGAAGAAGTCCAAGAAGTCGGACGACGATGACGACGATGACGATATCCCGTTCTAAGTGACCGAAGTCCAGTAGCATCCGGAGGGAGTCTGCAAAGGCTCCCTCTTTTCATATTCACGCACGCATTAGGGTTCAACATGGCACGCGAAACGAAGGCCAAGAAGACCAAAAAGGGATCCGATAAGGATACCGCAAAGGTCAAAAAGTCGAAGGCATCCACAAAGCCGGAGAAGGAGACCAAGAAGTCCAAGAAGTCGGTCAAGGAAGAGAAGCCTGCGAAGAAGACCAAGTCGTCGAAAGACGGTAAGACTTCCAAGAAGGCCAAGGCATCGAAGGAAGAGAAGCCTGCGAAGAAGATCAAGTCGAAGAAGGGCGATGAAGCTACTGGGAAGGAAGCGAAGAAGTCCAAACGCGCCAAGGTTAAGGACGAGGAGGTAAGCAAGAAGTCCAAGAAGTCGGACGACGGTGAGAAGAAGTCGAAGCTTACTGGAAAGGCTCTTGCCCGAAACACGCTGGCGGAGTCGGTAGGCCGCGGGTTGATGTTTAACCCTTACGCCAACATCGACAGCGAGTTGGATCGCATCGACAAGGACCTCTCACTCTCCGGAAGCTCGCTCAATTTGAATGAGCAGCGTATGTCAACTGGTCTCCTCGGACTCGACCTCGTGGTCGGTAAGGGTATGGTGCCGGGTTGGTATACGTTCTACGGTCCCGAGCAATCCTGTAAGTCGACGGGCGCCATGCTCATCATGTCGTCTGCGCTGCTGTCCAACGTTCCAATCAAGGCGTACTTCGACTACGAGGGTTCCGGCGAGCCGACCTATATCGAGAACATGCTGGAGACGAACGGCATCGATATCAAGATCGAAGACGTGTTCGGTGTGCCCGATCCGCGTACCTCGAAGTGGATCAAGGCGCCGATGATTCGCTACCAGAAGCCTCAGGTTGCCGAGCGCTTCTTCGACTACGTGTTCAAGCTCGAAAAGAAGTTGCCCGACAAGGTGATGGTTGGCGATGAATGGTACTACGTCTACGACGATACCAAGGAGAATCGCAAGCTGGTTGGAGATGCGTTCGACAAGAACTACTGGCGCAAGTCCAAGCGTCTGCGCGTTCCTGCCGTTGACGGTACACCGCAGGCCCTGATTGTCGTTGACTCCTATCCGGCGATGTTGCCTGAGCGTCTGGACGACGAAGATGCTGGTGCGGGTATGGCTGCACAGGCTCGCATGTTCTCCGAGCAGATCAAGCGCATCAAGGGCCGTCTCGCAGCGAAGCGAATCATCATCGTCGGTGTCAATCAGTTGCGTCAACGTCCTGCTGTCATGTACGGCAGCCCAGAGTATGAGCCCTGCGGTGACGCACTCAAGTTCTACAGCGACTGCCGCCTGCGCTTCAATCCGCGTGCCTTGTCCGGCGTTCCGTATGTCAAGGGCAAGGGCATGGTGCTCGAAGAGAAGTCGGCAACTGTCAAGAAGGGTAAGGACACCTATCGATTCATCCACGTCCGCGCTGTCAAGAACAAGCTGGGAATGCCGTACTTGGAATCGTGGGTTCGTCTGTGGATCGAAGACGGTAACGGCGAAGCTCGCGGCTTCGATCCGGTCTGGGATACTTTCATGTACCTCGACAACACCGGGCAGATTTCGCACAAGGGCATGAAGAACATCAAGCTCAAGATCAACAAGCATGAGAATGCGAAGGTCATGGACTGGATGGACTTCAAGGTGTTGATCGTTGGCACCAAGAAGCAGCAGAAGGAAGTATGCGAACGTGTCGGCCTGAAGTGGTTCGACCTGCGTGCGTTCTGTAAAGATCAGCTGTCCAACAAGGACGGAATGATCAAGTTCATCGACCACAAGAAGTCTGGCGGTGAAGCCGAAGAAGGCGATGATGAGGATGTAGGCACGCCGGATGCAGACGACGCCGATTGATACGTAATCGTGTCCTCGTCAGTGATGTGGGCTGTTGCAATAGTGCGCAGCCCACCTATTAGAGAGAACCCAATTAGGTGTACCCATGTCGAATCAAAACAAGCCGAAAGGCGAACGCTATTTCACCTGTCCAGTCTTCTCCCTGACAATGCCAGTATCGGAGTGTGAGAAGCGTCGAGGGATGCAGTCGAGGAAACTGAGTGAGCCCACATCCATAGCGGAAGAGGTTAGCACTCGCTTCATGACCCGCCAGTGCGTGTCCTGTGAGGTGTACAAGGAAGTGACAAGCGAGGAGAATACGATATCTCACGAAGAGATGATGGCGAAGTACGAATTGAACCCGTCGCAAACCTCATCGAGCGCGAGATTTCCAAAGCCGTACAATGGATCCCTGAACACACCTCACATCGATTACGGGCGAAACTCCAGATGACACACTTCATCGGTGACAAGGATCGCGACACTGAACCCTCCGACAAGAGTACGGCTGGAGAGGAGAAGGCAGTCTTCGGACTGATTGCTATTGTGTTCTGCGCACTTACTTGGGGCATATGGTCCGGTAAGGTGGACCTTCGTGCGGGAGGTCCACTCGATCCAAATGCGGATACCTTGAAACTCGTATGCTACTTCGATAGCTATGAGCACACCGATAGAGCTAAGGTCAGCGTGTGGACATGTGGTGACCGCAAGGTTTATCTGTTCGAGGCTGGATCGCAGCTGCCTAGAAACACGAAAGAACTCAATCTGAAACTTCTGATACACGAGGATTAACTACAATGCGGTTACCGAGACTGTTCACCAGCATGTTCGGCTCCAGAAAGCCGATCCGATTCAGACGCGACAACGTGGCAATGGTCGATCTTGAAACGTTTGGTCTAGAGTCGACCTCTGGATTCTATGCGATCGGAGCGCGCATGTTCAAGTTCGGTACGGAGGTTGAGGACTCCTATATCGATCCGGATGCCAAACGAACTTTCGATGAGCGTGAACTCGACTTACTCCAGTACATCGCTCCTAGCGAAGTCCTGCTAGACAATCGCTTCACTTGGAGTAAGAGCACAATCGACTGGACGCATGAGAAGAACCAGGTCGAGTATGATCGTGCAGTAGTGCACGGTACCGAAAGTATTGCTCAGGCCCTTGCGAACTTCTCCGCATGGATCGCTTACCACAAGCCGCGGTACCTGATGAGCAACAGTCCTGTGTTCGACCATGCTATTCTGCGCCATGCCTACAAGGTTATCGATGACGAGCAGCTGGGCGAATTTCCGATGAACTTCCGATCCGACTTCGACGTGCGTACCATCGGTCACCTACGTGACTCCATCGGTATGCATCGTTATGCGGAACGTGGCAGCAGCAGACTGCACTCACCTCTGGACGACTGTACTCTCCAGATCAACGCACTTGCGGGTTTTGTTCGCCGTATCGAAACTGGCAAATGATCACTCTCAACGGGCCTTCGGGCCCGTTCGTCGTTTTGGATCCCAGGTCATAATTTGCAAGAGTCGGTACTATAACGCCGACTCTTTTCCTATCTGGTGATCCCTATGATGACTATAATCCACGACTGTGAGTCGGTTGTACGTGCACAGATCGCACAGGATGTATTGAAAGAGTTCCTTCTGGAAGATGGTGTTGACTTCCACACTCAGTGCTTGCAACTGTCCAAGCGTGAAGGTGTGGTGGTTTGTTTCCGCAACAAAGTTCGCATCAAGAGAATGTCAGGTGTGGGCTGGTATCAGATTTCAGGCTATCGTGAAGACGGTCAGGACTTGGCACTTGCGGTGTTTAACCTGCATAAGGCTGAGCGCGCAGTCGCAAAAAGAAAGGCCAGACAATTAGAGGGTAGCGCCGTCGCCCTAGCTATGGCAAATGCCCAACCCACCGCAGCGGTACTGTAAAGAGCCTACATAAAGGCCGGTGCCTAATCGCTATACGAGGCAAGTGAAATGTCTGGGAATAAAGGCCGCAAAAGGCTACTGCTTATCGATGGTAACAATTACCTGAACAGGGCGTTCTACGCGACTCCGCGTTTGACGTCCCCGTCAGGTGAACCTACCAATGCGGTGAAAGGATTCATCAACATACTGATTGCCGACCTGAACTCGCTCCGACCTTCGCATGTGTGCATCACGTTCGACAAGGGCGGTAAGCCTAACTGGCGTAAGAGCATCTATCCGGAATACAAGGCTAACCGCAAGTCTGTGTTCGACAAGAAGGACAAGAAGTCTTTGGAGAAGGTGAAGGCCATCAAGGATATGAAAGCCCAGATGTTGCCGTTGAAGCAACTGATACGCGCGATGGGCTTTCGTGTGCTGAACAAGTCTGGCGTTGAAGCAGATGACCTCATGGGTACTCTCGCAAAGTATTACGAGGCCAAGGGATTCGAGGTCATCATCGGCAGCAATGACAAGGACATGGCACAGCTGGTAGGTGGCGACATTCGCCTACTCAAGCCAACCAGAGAACTGCACGGCCAGATCGAAGTCTTCCGTGAGTTCGGAGTAAGACCCTCACAGATTGTCGATTACCTGTCACTACTTGGCGACAGCGTTGACAACATCGTTGGTCTTCGTGGCGTTGGAGCGGTAAAGGCAAGAGAGCTTCTTGGCGAGTATGGCAGCATTGCGAAGATCATCAAGAACAACAAGAAGTTGAAGCCAGCCATGATGAAGGCGTTTGCCTCAGCTGGTGACCAAATGAAGTTGAACCGCCGGCTGATTACGTTAAAGACGGACGAATCCCACAAGGTGAAGACGTCACAGCTAGTTTACCCCTGTGTCGATACCTACAATGCTAAACGAGTGACCCGCCTCTGCAAAGAGATGGGACTCAAGCAGACACTAAATCAAATTCAAGGCTTGGTAGCTAAATGGACAACACCCAGCAAGAAATCGAAGTCGGAAAAGCTCTGGTAGTTCTGCCTAAGGGCACGGAGTTGGAAGTTACGGATTACGTGTCCGATGAAGAGATGGATGAGGAGGAGTCGAAACTCAGTTCGGAAGTTAAGCGGCTCGAAGCGTTGAACGAGAGGATCCGAGTCACGTTTCAAACATTCTCTGACGATCTTGTGGTAGACCCGACGGTTAAAGGTCTAATCAAGAAGAACGAAATTCTGGAACAGTCGCGCGAAGAAGTCAGCATAGAGTTGATGGCTCTCTCCGAGAAGATTCAAAGAGTCCGCGATGAAATCGATGCGGAGGATGGCGTAGAGGATGACGCTGGCGTCGAATGCGAAAATGAAGAAGAGAACAAGGAAGAGATCGAAGACGAAGAGGAGAAAGAGCAGCAGACGACAAGGAATATTCGTCGCTTGTGCAAGGCGCTCTTCCACAAAATCGCAGGCAAGACCCATCCTGATCGCACCAAAGATAAGGATCTGATTCAGCTTTTCATGGAAGCAAAGCGAATGTATGAGAGGTTCAACCTCGAAGCGCTCAAGGATATCTGGGAAGCGCTGAAAGGTGGCAATCCCAAGCGTAGCCGTATTCGTGCTCGCATCGAAGCGCTCCGTAATCGAATCGATGAACTCAACATGGCACTCGCTAACGCAACGAACAGTCCGTTGGCAGCGCTATTGAACATAGCGAACACCGCAGGGTTGCAGATAGCTCGCATGAACTACCGCGGTATCCTAGACAAAGAGGCTCGCGGTCAGATAGACAAGTTGAACCGTATGCACAAGGAGGCTGACTCTTTGCGTGAAAGCCTGGCCAAGCTTGAAGAAATTCTGGCACGCAAGAGAGCTGGAGAATACGTAGACGAGTTCGAGGATGAGGAGGAAGAAGACCTGTCGACCCGTCGCTTGGAGTCGCTCGATGAAAATCGTGGAGATAACGAAGACGATGAACATCTGGATGATGAGGATGACGACGATTGGTATGATGAAGAAGACGAAGACGACGAAGACGATGACGAGGATTGATCGAAATGGCGCTTGATGGAATCGTGACCAGTGACTGGCATCTTGGAGGCCTGTACAAGCCTCTTGGCGGTCGTGCGCCTCAGATGCAGTTCACCGAAATCAACAAGGTCTACGCGCATGCTTTAGAGAACGGTTTCTCCAAGGTGTTTGTGCCGGGCGATATTAGCGACAGTCCGCGTCTGGACGAAGAGAACTTCATGCTCCTCGTCACTCACCTGTTGACGTATGATGATTCGATTGACACGTACTACATGCGTGGTAATCACGACGTGGAGCACAAGTTCAAAACGTCACTGGACGTTCTTGCTGTGCTGTGCGAGGCGGGAGTGTTCAAGCGATTCAAGTTGTTCACCGCGGCGGACACCGTGAAGATCGACGGTGTCAACGTATCGTTCCTGCCATGGCCTTCGTTCGAGGCACCAAAGGCTGAGGACAAGAAGGGAAGGCTGATCTTCGCACATATCGAGACAGCTGGCGCCATCGGAGACAACGGGCGCAAGTTGAAGGGAGGCAACGAGGACAAGGTCGTGCGTACACCGAACGACTACATCATATCGGGGCACATCCATCAGTACCAGGAACTAAAGTCGAAGCGTCTGACATACGTCGGTACGCTGTACCAAAAGAATTTCGGAGAGTCGTTGCCGAAAGGGTTCATCGAGTTCAAGGCCGGGTACAAACAAGGCGAGCGCAAGTTGCAGTTCAAGCATACGTTCATCAACAATCGCCCGAACTTCGTACTTGAGAACTTGGTGATCCAAGATCAATCCGACTGGGAGAAGATCAAGGCAGACCCGAACATTCGCTACAAGGTATTCGTGGATAGAAATGCAGGCGTCATCGTACCGAAGGGTCTGACGCAAGCCTTCCCGAACATAGTACATGTGGCGGGTGTCAATACCGCAGGCATGAGCCTTGAAGAAGCTGTTGAGGCGACACGCGGCGAAAGCGTTACCTCGGGTGATCTTCCAACGATCAACCCAATGTCTGGGCTCAAGAAGTTCTTGGTCAAAGAGGGCGTGGACAAGGCGCAGATGAAGAAGGCGCGCAACTACGTCCGCGAAGCGATGGCGTTCGTAGCGTCTCAATCCACTGGAGCTTAACCTGTCAGGTGCGACCTCAGACGTCCTCATGAAATATGTAATTTGAGCTAGACGGAGATTGCAGCGGTGCCTTCTTCGTCACGGTGAGCTGGAGTTGGGTTGCGACGCCCTTTCAGAAGCTACAGTTCACCAGCGCTTCCTCGTATAGTGATCTTGCTTAGGCGCTTGGGCTAACACCCGGCGCCTTTTTTTTGGTCTCCAGTTCAAGGTGCATGCACGCCAATGACGGCAGATACAGTGTGTAACAGCAGCAGCGCAGTCTCCTATGCTCCATTTCGCTATTCCTGTGCTGCATACAGCCCATGCAATCCAAGTGGTTTTTTGGCAAAACAAAGGCCAGAGGACTAAATCGCCCTTACAAAACTGGTGGTATGTCCAGCCTCAAAACAGTCCCGCGGAACGCGCCGCGGTGTGCACACTTTCCAAATGGTGATTTTTTCACCATTTTAGCTGAACGTAAGGTAAATGGAAATAAACTTGAGTCAAATCAATGACTTACGACGCCAAAACTGGTTAAAGATTCACCAAAAAACGCCTTTTTGAAAAGTCGTACTGTAAACTCCAGAGTATGAGAGTACGAATGTGTACGGATGTACCAGTGGTTGGTACGCAGTGGTACTCGATACGTGGGCGAGACACGCTATGGTGAACGGTAGTGATCCATGTCCAGTGTCGCTGCAGGCGGGTGAAGATTGATGAGCCCGTCGGAAGAAGTGTACGCATGTGTACGTTACCACACTCAAGTGAATGCATTGCATGGATCATGCCTGATCAGTTGCAATAGTGTGACCATGTGCGGCTGAGGCGCAAAGCGCCGAAGACGGCGAGCGCAGCGAGCTATGAATCCAGAAAGGAGAATCGCGAGCGAAGCGAGTGAATCGACGGCAACGAATGAGCGCAGCGAATGAGTTGCTTGACCTGAAACACGCACACACTAGAATCCCTATTAGTACCGCAGGAGTGCGGAAATGCGAACTGGGAGATGAATTGGGAGATGTTGGGAAGTGCCGATGATGCAGACATGGGCGGGAATATACCTCTCGGGAGGCCCTTCCTTCCCTTATGGAATCTGAGCGGAAGCGGAGCGGACGCGAGGTGCTTTTTGCAGACTGTTCCGCCGCTCGGGTTTGCGCGCCGCTGAAAACATTTGGCATTTATGTCGCGCGCTGTTCACTTATTGCGCTAGAATTTCCCACCGATTGCGCTTGTTGTGTTGTGCATACGCCGGCCAAGTGCCGGCTTTTTCATGCGCGGAATCTGTAAATACAGAGCATACTTAGGAGGATGCGTATGTTCGTTTTAAGCCTGAGAAAGCTCACCGATTTGCACGGTAGGCCGGAGGCGATTGCTCGTTCAGAGAACCGCGAGAACTTGGTCAAGTTCGTCAACTCTTGCTTGGGTGACGCGCGCTTGGTTGAAACTTCACCTGGTATCCAAGTGATGACCGTGTTCGCCGTTGACTCGCAACTCAATGGGTACGACATGCCTTATCCAGGAAATTTGGACGAAGGCATTCTTGACCTTGGAACTTTTCAAGACCGTGTTGAAGCCTTGATCGCAGCCGCACGTCCTCAGATGGAAGAGCAGGTGCGCAATGCTTTGCGCCAGTTGGTTGAAGGCACTATCGAAGTCTAGTCGCACGTATTCAGATCACAACTATCGAACGGAGTCACCCAATGTATGATCTCATAACTTCTCCAACTGGAATGCTGTTCACTCTGATAATCGCCATCGCGGTGGTACTTGCCCTATTGAACCTGCACTGGGACTACAGCTTAGCGAAGGCGCAGAGCAAGCTGAGCAGGCAAGGACACGTAGCGGGTGCGAGAGGTCGCGTTTACCTGATCGAATCCGTCGTGCAGGAGTTCGATTCAAACATCGAAACTCTGCTATCGTTGCAGAACGGCGTCCTGTCGAGAAGAGGACACACGATCTACTTTACGGAGGATGGCGACCTGTGTCGTATCTTCCTCGGTCCAATGGATATTGTGATAGTTGCCGATCGGCTTGAAGTGTATGAGACTTCTCGCACAAACTCTGCCTGTGTCTTAGTGCCCAACAAGATTCACGATACGGTCAACCTGTCGAACTGCGAAATGACCGGACTCATACGCATGAGATTGCGCGATGGTTTCTTGAACGTGTCGCTGGTAGGACACGGAAGTCTCACTGCCATGTGCAAACTCATGGGCGATCGCTGTGTTCTTGACGGTGATGGCCCTTGGTTGAATGCAACCCTTCCTCAGAGTCTGTGATAACGGAGAAGTCCTATGCTATGCGCTGTCGTAGTCTCTGCTATTCTTTCGATAATCACCTACTTCATTTTCTTCCATGAGACAGCCTACGCAGTGGTAGGTGAGTCTGGCGATAGCTCTCTCACCTTTGGCCCTAAAACAATCCTCGAGGTATTCGATACCGAATCAGGGTTCATCTCAGTTTTTGATGCCAACGGTACTGTGTTGCGGAAGTTCAGGGATCGCAACGCGCATTACGTATATGTCATGAGTACGGACCATGTGTACCTATGCCCAGCTATAGGCAAACCGATTCGTGTATGTAATGAAGGTGCACGCTTGACAGTCGCCTCAGGCCGAGTCTGCAATCGGAAAGGCTATTCGACTGTTTGTGTTCGACGCTTCGGCAAGACTCTGCACATTCGCGCATCATCGTGGTCACCAATCTTCGACGTACTCGCCTCACACCGTACACCCATCGCTTAACATAAGGATCATTACCCGTGGATTCCATAAAGATCGCGCAGGACAACAGCGTAACTTCGTCTCTCTTCCTAGCGGACGGCTCCGATTTCGACCCGCAGACCATGGCAATGTTGCAGGCGTTCTACAGCCGCAGCACAAAGTCGATTGAAGATCGCACCGACGGCATGGACGCGGAACAAGTTCGCAAGTCCCTGCACAAATACTACATTGGCTACGGTCATCGTTCGATCGGACAGTGCGGTAACTTCGTCCTCTTCCTCGAGGACGTATCGATCTTCGCAGCGAAGGCTATCCAGAACCATCCGCTGTACAACGGTCAGGAAACATCCACACGTTACTACGACTTCTCCACGCGTCCGATGATTCTTCCCCAGTCGGACGATCTTTTCGAGACGTACATCCGCACGCTGTACACCAAACTTCTCGCTCATGCGTACGAGGCATACCTCGACATGGCATCTGTCGTTGGTGTTGTGGACGACGTGATGGAGCGCACCTGCAAGGCCAAGGCATTCGACCTCGCACGCAGCGTGCTTACCGGAGGCTTCACCACCAAGCTGTCCTGGTCCACGAACTTCGAGCAGGCACACGATCATCTGGAGACTCTGGTCAACTCTCCTGTTGCCGAGCTGTCCAAGATTGGCATGAACGTCGCCGACATGCTGCATGAGAAGTACCCACAAGCAACCCCGGAACCGGAAGCTCTCATCAACTGGTGGAAGGCATCTGCACTCAAGCGCACCTACTTTGATGACACCTTCGAGATGGCTCAAGACTTCCATCTTGTCGGAAAGCCTGATGGTCTTATCGACCGTCTGGAGTTCTCGTACGGCCATTCGCGCGAGTGTCCTCTCTCGGAAGACGCTCTGGATATCATGCGTAGTCGTAAGCGCGGTCAGAACCTTCCTCGCTCTTTCACCAAGTATGGCACGTTCAACTTCAACTTCAATATCGACTACGGTTCGTACCGTGACCTGCACCGCCATCGCAATGGCTTGGTGTACTTCCCGTCTTACTACGGTGAACTTGCAATGCATCCGTGGTACATGCAGGAGATCGCATCGCTCGGCATTGCTGCGAAGGATGGTGTGAACGGTAAGACGTTGATGGACTCGATCCTCCACATCTACAGCCACCTACTCCCATACGTCGAGGAGAATGTGCTCGGTTTGGGTAAGCGTGATCCCAAGAGGCCGATCACCGATCAGGAGACGCGGGCAAGGATGATGTACTACGTGCCGATGGGTACGATGGTGCGTGCTCACATGCGCTACGATCTTCCGCAGGCTATCTACGTAGCCGAGTTGCGTTCGGCTCGTACCGTACATGCTACTGCACGCATTGCAGCCAAGTCGATGGCGGATGCCATCAAGACGGTACTGCCGTTCGGCTGTGACCTGTTTGTCGATGATTTCGAAGGGCTCTCGCGCAAGCGTGGTGAGCAGACTATTCTGGAGCGCTCCACCAATGCATGACTATAGCAAGTACGACGAAACGAATCGCAAGGCCGATGAGGCTGGTAGTGTTCCGAAGTTCTCCAATCCGGAGCGCATTCTCGCGGAAGCTCGCTTCATAGTCATCGAAGGTCGTGACGGAAGTGGCAAGACCACGCTGTCCGATAAGTTGCGTCCCGCGCTCGAAGAGAGCATCGCCCGACGTTTGGCTGAGTTGGACGCCAATCCCATTCCGGTTCATGCTATCACCCCGTGGGAAGCAACCGAGTGGACGAAGCAGGTCCGCACTTTCTTCACCGGAGGCATTAACGACGCCCGAACCGAAATGCTACTCGCGTTCGCTGCGCGACGCGCGCTATTGACCGAGAAGATCCTACCCATTCTCAAGCGCGGCGAGTTCGTAATCCTGGATCGTTACATTGCCTCCACCATCGCGTATCAGTGCACTACGCGCGACGACTTTCGTACTGTGCTTGATTTGTCCCGCGACTTCTGCGAAGGCAAGATCCCTGGTTTGACACTGTATCTCGATGTGGACTACGGGACTGCACACAAGCGTGCTGAGGAGCGCGGCACTCTTGACTCAATCGAATCTCGTGGCGAATCGTTCCATGCTTCCTTGGACGTGGGCTTCCGAGTATACTTTTCGATCATGTCGAAAGCCAGCAACGCCTTCGCTGTACGCATCGATGCCAATCAGGACGAATCGACTGTCTTTGGCCATGCGCTCGCAGTAGTTGAGACGTACCTTGATCTTCTGTTCGGTTTGGACGTCGCCAACAACTCTGCCTTGCGCAATTTGGAAGCGTGGAACATCACTTCTGTTGGAGAGTAAAATGCGCGGTACGGAGTTTGAGTTTGACACAAGGCCGTCCGCAATCGGACCCAACATCACGCTTATCGAAGGTCTATCTTTCGCGCGCGCTAACTTTATCTGCGATCGCGCATCGTATCGCCACAAGATATCGGTGCCGATGCTATCGCGCATGTCTAACGACAGGTTCGTCAAGAAGGCTCTGTTCAGTGGAGTTACCGGCGCGCGAGACGCATTGGCAGAAACGATGGGCACGTTAGCTAACAGGCGAGTATGCTACGTTGATGCCATCCAGCACCGTTCATCGTTACGCCCGACGCTGATTCGCATGCACCTGCTGAGTTCCTACTCCGCCCTACGTGACAACTCTGTCTCGTTGAGCAAGTGGATACAACTGGTGCGAGTTGCATTTGGCGACGTTATGCCAAAGCGCGTCATCATGCTCGATCATCGTCTCCAGAACGGTGTGTTCGATCCCCATCAGGTCGATAAGGTTTCTCGCGACCTGGATCAAGTGAAGTACGACTGTGCACGACGCTACGACGCGCTCAAAGCACTTGCCGAAGAGTTCGACATGCAGGTGCTCAATATCCCGGCGGGACTGCCTCGCAATGAGGACGTAAATCGCGCCATCAAGTTCATCAACTCGGAGCCTTACCTGTGACTACGACAATCCCAAGCGATACCCATGTCTTCTTCCAAACTCTGGAAGCCGAGTTCGATCAAGTCGCAATGATCAATCGGCTGGCCGGCAATCACAAGAATCCGGTGCCAGCCACTGTCAAGCACCAAGCGCAGAGTATCATCAAGTCCGAAACGCTGGAGTTGCACAAAGGCCTCATAGAGGACGATGCTCACGAAATCCGTGATGGTGTTGCCGACGTGTTGTTCACCGTCGCCGGCATGTTCGCACGTCTCGGCTTCAACACCTCCTGCCTGTTTGCGTTTCCACGTGAAGGCACCAACTACTTGCCGAAGACGATCCTTTCGTACTCGGAATCGCTGACGCACTACTGCGACGCAATGACCGCCTTGTCTCTGGCCGACCACCAATACAATTCACCCAACATCTACGATATCCTCAAGATCATGGCCGATCGTGCAATCGTCATCGGTACGAGCTTTGGCTATCCTGTCCGACAAGACCTGCAGACTGTCATTGACAGCAACATGTCCAAGTTCGATCGGACTGAGGGCGATGCTATCGCGACCGTGCAGAAGTATGCGAAGCTTGGAGTGAAGACCAAGTATCACAAGGTCGACACCGAGAGCGGTCCGTATTTCGTCTGCTTGGTCAAGGAATACAACCCGCGGGCAGAAGATGGTAAGGAGTATCCGGAAGGTAAGTGGGTGAAGTCCTGCAACTTCCGCGAGCCCGCGTACGTCTGGTAAGCCAGTCAACCTACATTTACTGCTTGGGTATTCATGTAATGCCCAAGCTAGGAGAATCACGATGGACGAAAAGAAGACAAAGGTTCCGAAGAAGAAAACAGCTGTCAATCACGAGGACATGTTGAAGCATTTCCGTACGCTTACTCCTGAGGAGTTGATCCTCGAATCCAACAAGCTGCTTGGCTTGAAGTCGGTCATCTTCCGTCCCGGACCCCGTTCTCATGCGCTGCTGACTCTCTTTCGGGAACGCTTGCAGCAGCAGGTGGCCATCAGGGATCAAGCTTCAACCAACCGTACTCTCGGTGAACGCATTGCACATGTTGGTGGACGTGAGAACGCTGCTGGCTATCTGGAGTTCGGCTCTCCGATGGCACTTGGCGCCTTGATCCAAGGAGTCATCCGCGATCTTCTCAGGGCGCAGAACGGCAATGCGGTTGCAACTCTGGAAGAACAACATCGTGGTGCAATTGCTGCTATCCTGCTCGAACGAAATCGCTTCCTGACGATTGAGCAGGCTCGTTACTATGTCGATGCCATCTTCGATATCAACAAGACCTTGACCGAGGCCACCGAGAGTGAAGAGTAATATCCGTTGGTTCTTAGAAGCCAAGGGAAATGCAATTGGTTGCCTGCTGGACGCTGGGCTGCTCACAAGAGAGCCCAGTCGTAGGCACAGTGACGGCGAACGTTACTCTGCCGTCCGATTGTTTAGCCATCTAGGCTTTGGAGAGTTAGATGTTGCACCCTCGTCACACCGAATCTTTCTGACGAAGCTGCAATGCGGTATCACGATGATCGATACCACGATACCTGCTGAGCATGCGTTTCGTCCTGATGAAGGAGAAGACACCACGCTGTACGATGTTGTCATAGCCCTGCACATATTCTTTTCGGAGAACAGCAAGCGGTTAGTCATGTTGACCTCTACCTCTCCTCAAGATTTGAAAGATCCGTTCTCTCAGGATACCTTGAATCACGGATTGCGCATTTGGACTTTTACCTGAACAGCTAGGAGCCTGTCTCCAATGAGAGTCAAGAAGGGTGCCACCCGAGTTGTTCTAATAGGCAAGGCGCGAGCATATAAGTTGCCGCGCCTTTTCTCGTGGAGATGCTTCCTGAACGGCCTACTCGCTAACATGACAGAGGTCGAGTTCGGAACCATGCAACACCCTATGTTAGCACCTGTTCTGTTTTCCATACGTGGAGGCTTTCTTGTTGTTATGCCCACGTGTGATGTATCTGAGGACATTGGTGAATCTTTAGCCAGACGTGACGAGTGGTTCAAACTTGCCGAGCTGGAGACTGATCTATCGCTATCCACACTGGTAGAGCATAAAGGCGACTCGATAGGAATGTACAACGGTCGCCTTGTCGCTATTGACTATGGGTGATAGTGGCTAATATCTCACCACCCTACTTACCTGAGGAATACACATGGAAGAGCAATCAACCGTTCATTCGGCAATCTCTGATTGGCTGTCGAGACAACACAACAGCGGTAAGCGTGCTACGGCACTGATCGCAGCCCAACTCGGATCCAAGGCATGGGGCTATCCCACTGAGAGTAGCGACACTGACGTAACTTTCTTGTATGTGCGAGGCGCGTCGTCATATCTATCGCTTAGCTCAATGCCTCAGCAAACACCGCAGATGCGCATTGGTAAAGTTGAGCTGGTTGGATGGGATCTTAAAAAGTTCCTTGCGCTCTTGGTCACTGGAAATCCCACTGCTCAGGAAATCCTTCTGGCTGACCACTTCGCGTTGCCTTTCGGATACTTACTACAGCAGCACAAGATTGATGATGTGTATGAGCTTGCCAAAAACTCATATGATCCCAGCAAAGCATTCATGGCCTACCGAGGCACTGCTTTCAAGATTAACCGCGATCGCAGTGAAGTCAAGTTGGAACGACGCGCCGAAGCCAAACGTATTCTGACAATCTTGCGTTATCTTTGCGCCTGTATTCACATCTACCATTACGCTGCGTTCCCTCCCCTGCCCATTCAAGATGTTATTAGCGCCAAGCCGCTCGCAGGTTCCCAAGTTGAAGATACGATACTGTCTCTCATCCATGCTTATACGACTGGAGACGGGACGTTGCGAGACTCTTTACTTGCGAACGCGTCGCGTGCCATCGATTCTTTGGCTGAGCTTGTGGATGTGTACAAACCTCGTATGGAAGTACGCGCTCTGACAGAAGAGCAGAGTGCCGACAACTTCGACAGTGCGGATCGTATCCTCCGCTCATTCATCCTGTAGGAATACGGAGGCAAGGAAATGCTTGTTGTCACCATGTACACGCCTGACATACTTCCGTATCTCCAGTACAATCTAGCCAGTGTTGGATCCTACTGCGCACGTCATGGATACGAGTACCGTCTAGTTCCGTCGAATGTAGACCTGTTCGACGTGCCAAGAACACATCATTGGTCAAAGGTTTGGATAGCACGTCAGATCATAGGGCAGAGAAAGCTAAACAGCTGGGTTTTCGTTCTCGATGCTGACATGCTCATTCAACATCCCGAGGTACCGCTTGAGCGCTTCACTGCGGAGATGGAGAGCGAAGTCATTGGTGTTTGTGACGACAAGCCGAACGGTGGCCTGATCAACACTGGTGCTATGTTCTTCAAGGCTGTGGATATCATGCCGGATCTCCTCAAGCGTTGGTGGGAAGCTGGCGAAACGTATGACTACACCAAGCGCAAGTACCATGAACAGTCCACGCTTCGTAAGATGATCTTGGAAGAGTCTGGGATCGCGGAGCTGGTGAAGATATTCCCGATCAACGCCTTCAACTCCCGTTACAACAAGATCGATCCAGCCGACTTCCTTGCACACTACATGGCCATGCCTCTGCAGGAGCGCACTGAGGTCATGCGTGTTGCATTCCGCGAGCTGGGCCGAACGAAGCCTGCACGTACTCGATAGTGTGCATTCCTCACAATGTAAATAGTACAGTCAATCTCATAGGCATACCGATGAATATCAACAAGGGTGACTTCCTAGTGGTGGAGGTCGCAGGCAAGCGCCATCTGATGAAGGTTCGCGAGCAGGAGGGCAAGGAAGTCACTGGCCTGAACCAGAAGATGAAGCGCAGCGCGGATGGACGCTACGAAAAGAAGTTGCCATTCACTGTGCGCAAGTCCAACATCATCGTCAACTTGGGCAAGGCTCCGATGCCCGGTACAGTCTACGGCGTGAAGATCGAGCCGCTGTATCGACGGGAGACGACAAACACGTGTGGTGACATTCTCTTCTTCGTTGACTTCGATGACAAGTTGGTAGCACGTACCAAAAAGTCTCTGATCAAGACCTACAAGAAACTCAAGGCCAAGAATCTTGGAGGCGTGCCTGCGGAGATCGAAATCCGCAAGGCGGAAGGCAAGTACGCGGGCTACTACAGCTTCCTGCCGAAGGCCGAGAACGACGTACTGTGCATCAAGCCCAATTTCGAGATGATGACGCCGTCGGATCTCGACTACGTGATTGCACATGAGTACGCACATGGCATCTGGTTCCGCATGATGCGTCCGGACAACATCGCCAAGTGGATTGCACTCTACGACAAGCACATGGCTTTGACTTCCGTGGGCGAAGAAGACTTGCAGGAGGTCCTGAATGAAGTGACCGACGCAGGCTCAGTTCGCGCGTACATGAAAGAGTGCGATGAAGAGACGCTGCTGATCGTCAAGGCCGCTCTGCGTCACATTCGCTCGGTCCATGGCGTTGACAGGAAGCATCTGGACATGTTGTTGCGTCACAGCCATCCGATCGAAGAATACTGGCCCGAGTACGTTGAGTTCTCCGAGAAGAACGTCATGGTATCCGAATACGCTCAGAAGTCTCCGGAAGAGTTGTTCGCCGAAGCCTTCGCCTTCTGGTTCACCGGCAAGAATCTGCCCACCGAAGTGCGAAAGCTCTTGGATCGTTCGCTGTCGCAGCTTGTGAAAGGCCGCGTGAATGGTGACGAAGAAGAGACAACCGACCCCGACGCCGACTAATCAACGTATCCTAACCCAATCAATACCAAGGAATCACAATGAACACGAAAAGCTTCATCGATACCAAGCTGAGCACCGTCAAGAGCGAAGTCAGCAGTTTGGATTACGCCCTCACCTGCATCGTCGATACCAGCAACTCTTTCTACGCTCGTGGCTACACCGAAGTGCTTTACGTGATTCCTGACACTGTTGACCGACTCTCTTTGGGTCTTCCCGAAGCACAGACTGTGCACTACGGTGAAGACTCGTTAAACCTCGCTCGTATTCGTGGACGCAGCCTGCAGGGTGCCGTGTTGCTGGAAGGCCCGATCGCCGAAGATAACGATCGGATCCGGATTGCCCTGCGCAACACGCTTCTTACGAAAAGCGGTGTTCTGCACATCTTCACCGTCAAGCCCTAATAGGGTACATAGGATTCGCATGAGGTCGTAGAGGACATAACAATGCCATTTTCCAAAGTAGATCGTACCAAGTTCCGTCTGACCGAGAAGTCGATAGCGCTCCTGATGGATTTCTATCCTGTGGACGAACAATCCATGGTGGGCGCTAATGGTCCTCTCGCAGCCGTAGCTGTCAATCTATCGATCGATGGGAAAACAACCATACCGATCAAGATAGAGGAGACGATGCTACTCCCGTCCTCCTCGTTTGAAAGGGTCGTTCGCATCGGATTTGCTGTAGATCCGAATCTGCCAGAAGCGCGTAATCTGACGCTTTTCAAGATGAACCTACCCATCACCTCGTATCCAGCACCTCAAGATATGCGTTTAGATGGCGACCATTTGACAGTGCGCGAAGTCGCTCGAATGGAAATCGAAATCGACAATCTCACAGATTCGGAGCGCCGCGAAGAGCGATCCTATGCCGAGGACAATCGCCGCAAGAATGCAGTACGAAAAGCTCGAACTGAAACAAACTCGTGGGACCACGTAGTTAGCCTGATGTTGGATCAGGCCATGATCTTCTCGTTGCGTGGGTACACCGAAGTGTGCTTCTTCCTACCTGTGTTGCTATCAGGCTATATCGAAGGCCGTTTGCCCTACGAGTCTCGTCACATCGTCTACTACCAAGGTACCGAACCCAAGGACAGCGATCTGCACTCAAGACGAGGCACCACCCTACAGGCTGCTATCGCAATAGTGCCTGCGAAATACGCCGAGTCGGAGAAAGTCGAACTGACTCTGGCCACGTGCCTAAAGACCTCGGCCTTGTCCAATGGAGGTGGCGTTATGCACACCTACACCTACACGGAGAATCTATGAAAAGCATGAGTCAGATGTTCTGGGACTTCGTTGAGAAGCATCTGCGTGGCCCCAGAGGCCATATGGGCGCAATGGGCGCAATAGGTGCGCCTGGAGTTTCGTGCCACGAAGCCATCATGTTCATCCGTAGCGGAGACTCGCTGGCGCAGCTAACCGAACTTGAGCTAAGAATGCTCCAAACCCAAATCGAGTTGATCCGACCTCTTCACTTGAAGAGTGCGGAGTTAGTCAGTCGCACCGAAGAAAAGTCGGTAGTGGAGTTTAGGTACAGCAACGGTTACGAAGACACGAAAATTCGCGTCGAGATGACTTACTCGAAAACGGACTCTCTCAATCAATTTGCCGCAGGGCAGATGAAGTCGGATCACAACCATGACTGAGCTACAGAATACCTTGAGTACCAACGACGTTCAGTTCATGCTGGATGATGAATCGGTCGATAGCTTGATCGAGTCGATCACCGATACCTGCTCCACCGTCTGCACGACATTCACTCCGGACTTCGACGGTCTGGAAGAAGCTACGCTCACGATTCCGAGCTCCAGCGTTGCTCGACTGGATGCGGTTAAGGAGCTCGGTGATGAGCTGAAATATGTGGTGACCGACGTCGATCTCAAGCGCAGTGAAGGCAAGGCTTGGATTGAACTCAAGGCCATTCCGTATCAGCTGACTCCAGGATTTATCAAGTGTCAGCCGGAGATACCTCAGCCCTACATTCTCGTTCTCGGCCATTTCGATGGAGGCATGGTATCCACGTCTGGACTTATGGCACTCAAGGCTCTGAAAGAGTCTCTGGACGCCGACATTTTGACATTTGCCCAACTGTAAATAGCTGTAGATACTCTACCCACAGGACAATACCAATGGCTAAGAAAAAGAAGACGTCCAAAGGCAAGTCATCGCCTAGCACGGCGTCGGTGTCCGAATCGTTGGCGGTCAAGTATCGCCCGCGGACGCTCGATGATTTGGTTGGACAAGATGCTGTCGCAATCCAAGTCAGCGGTATGGTTAAGAAAGGTCGCTTCCCGCCGACGATGGGTCTGTTCGGTGAGAGCGGTGGCGGCAAGACGACAACGGCGCGCATGATCGCCCGCTATATCAACTGCCTGTCTCCGACCGAGAATGGTGCACCGTGCGACGCCTGCGCCAGCTGCATGTACGGAGATGTTCATCCGGACGTGCACGAAATCAACATGGCCAACAAGCGTGGTATCGATGACGCACGATCCTTGATCGACAGCGCGCGCTCCATGCCAACGGTCGGTAACAAGCGTGTGTTCATCCTCGACGAAATGCATTCGTGCTTCCGCGGGGATACACGCGTGATGGTCGAAGACGGAACATTCCTCACGTTGTGGCAGATCGATGATTTGCTCGAAACGGGTCGCGAAGTTGTTGTGATCTCCTACAACACCGAGAGCGGCGTCTTCGAGCCGAAGAAGGTTACGAACTTCATCTCGAAGACTGCCAAGCGTGAGGAGCTGTCTCGGGTATATGTTACCCAGCTCGGATGCCAGGCCTATATTGAATCGACGCGCGATCACAAGCTCTGGAACAAGGGCAAGGGTGAATGGTCAGAGTCGTCTGAGTTCAAGGTAGGCGAACAACTGCTGTCCAATATTCCAATCGAAACCGAAGTTACCGGTATCGAGCTTCTGGAAGGCGAAGAAAAGATCAACGTGTATGACCTCACGGTTGCAGACAATCACACGTACCTGATACTGCCTGTAGGCGGCACTCATCCGATCGTCGTATCGAACTGCACTCCGCAGGCATTTCAGACGTTCCTCAAGCCTCTGGAAGAACCGCCGGAACACACTGTGTGGATTCTCGCAACGACTGATCCTCAGAAGCTGCCGAGCACCATCATGGGACGTTGCCACAAGTTCCACATCAAGCCGATTGCCGAAGAGGTGATCGTCAAGCGTCTGCGTACAATCGCCAAGCGCGAAGGCGTGGACATGAAGGAACTCGATGGCGGCAAGGAGATCCTTTCGACAATTGCCAACCTGTCGAACGGCCGCATGCGCGATTCAATCTCCGCATTGGAAAGTGTCCTGTTCGCTATCGCTTCTGGTCGTGAGTTGTCTGCGAAGCGCTTGATATCGGACTTCGCAACAACTGCCGAGGCCGATCTGGACAAGGCAGCTGGTACATTCCTTGCAGCAGTGTTCATGGGCAAGCCGAAGATCGTCATCCAGACGGCTATCGATTCCAAGAACGTTCGTGGCCTGATCGCCAAGACGCGTTGGCTTCTTCAAGGACTCATCTCTCAGGCTGTCGAGCGACCATTCTTCAAGACGTACTCCTGGAAGGTTCTCACCGAGAAGATGAGCGGCAGCAAAACGCCTGTTCGACTGTCGTCCATGCTTGAAGTGCAGGACTTGTTGTGCAACATCGAAATTCAGTTGAACTCCGTCAGCATCGATGAGACGGTTCTGTTCACTTCGCGTGTCGGTTCTTTCCTGAGTTCGCAAAAGGCCTTGCCTGCTCCGAACTAGAAGTCGTGTATCCTATCAGCACCGTTACCTATTGGGTTTGTCCATGATCGATATTGAAGGTTGCTCCCTTACGAACGTCGTTTCGTTCAAGAAGACTGCTGTACGCTTTAACGAAAATCGCATTACGTTCGTGTTTGGATTGAATCTCGATTCCGATCCTGTGAATCCCACTAGCAACGGTGCAGGTAAGTCGTTGCTGCTTGGGTGTCCTGCCAACGTATTCTTTTTCACACCCCCGCTTGCTATCAAGAAGAAGGCGAAGAAGGAGTTGCTCGGTAAGAACTCCGCCATCTCAACGACGTTGAAGGCACCAAACGGTAAGCGCTATGAGATTGAACAGCGCGCGACGAAGTACGCCATCAAGGAGGAAGGCGTCGATCTAAACATACGAACGACACCACTCGCGGAGAAGTTCATCCGCGAGAAGTTGTTTCCAATGTCGGAACTGGTCTACTACACAACCGCATACGTATCGACGCAGAAGCCATTTCTTATGCAGTCGTCCACCGATGCGGATCGTCTTACCTACCTGACGGATATTTTCTCGTTGGGTGATTACGACCAGATCAAGCGTTACTTCCTCAGCCGCATAGGTGAGGTCAAAGAGTCAGAGGTTAAGCTCCAAATGTTGGAGCGAGACATGTTGGAAGTAAATTCCAAGTTGAAGAAGTTGAAACGTGCCTCTTCTGGCAAGAAGGTGAATACTTCCGATCTAAAGGCTGAGCGTGCCTCGCTCGATGAAGCAGTAGCCAAGCTAGTTGACGAGGAGTTCAATCGCAAGTTGTTGGTCAAGGAACTTGGCACACTGTTGACTGTAGAGCGCGAACTGGATGCGCTACGTTCTTCGTACTCATCCAAGAGTGGTCCGGAAGACTACGCCAAGTACCTGAAGGCTCAGCGTAAGTTGGTGCGTATGCAGTCCAACTACGAAGAGATGATGAAGTCCTACCGACGAACAGTACGCGACACACAGGCTCGGCTGGATGAATTGAAACTCCCCAGTGATTCGCAGAAGAAGCTGGAGAAGAACCTATCTGCCTATGAGTCAGCGCTGGAGAAGTTGGAGAACGAGCTTTCGTCTCTAAAGAGCCAGCGTAAGTCGTATGATGCTCTTGTGGAAGAGCGCGACGACATGCTCAAGGATTTGAAAGACTCTGGCTACGGTCCCAGGAACAAGCCGGACTTGAAAGTTGACCACAGTGAAGCCATAGCGGAGTGTCAGACAACGCTCAAGCTAAAGCGTCTGTTGGAGCATGCACACGATGATGAGGCCAAGTGCCCTACGTGTCTGAGCGATGTGGACGTTGCCAATGTGCGCAAGGCTGTCAAGTCGGCAGAGAAGAGACTGCCAAAGCTGCACGAGCAGCGCGCTGCTCAGGTCGCATATAAGGCATACCTGAAAGCCGAAGAGGCTGTCAAGAATGCAGCATTCGATCAGGATCGTTACGATTCTGTGGTAGCACGCATCAAGAAAGCTGAGCCTGCGATCAAAGAGGTGAAGGCTGGGATCAAGATTTGGGAACGTCACGATACGTACACCAGATCGCTTTCGTCGGTTAAGAAGCCAGAGGCACCCGAGTCTAGTCCGGAGACGGATATGACCTTGGAGCAGTTGGATGACACGATCGAACTGTGTGAGGATATCATCAAGCACCTGGCATCACGCGACAAGCTGGTTGAAAATAACACCAAGCTGCTTGGGTTACGAACAGTGAAGGCGGTAGCCGCAGCCATCGAGAATGCCGAGAGTGAACTTGCAAAACTTCGCAAGCAACTGTCCGCCAAGCGCGAACTTCTATCCGATGTTGTCAAGCGCTTGGACGAAGCTAACTCCGCCCAGCATGAGCACGGTGTCTATGTGGCACAACGCAAAACGCTGACCGAGCGCATCGACAAGATCAAGCCGAAGATTGAGGACAAGCAGTTGTTGGAAGTGTTGGTCAAGGCGTACTCTTCTAAAGGTGTTAAGACCAACGTCGCCAATGACATATGCTCCCTGTTGGAGCAAAATCTCAATGCCTACTCGAACCTGATTTTCAACGAGCCGTTTGTCTTCACCGTTGTGGTGAGCGGCACTGGCATGTCTATTATGGTTGATCGTGGCAATGGCCATGTGTCGGATGTTCGCAACTTGTCGGGTGCAGAATCAAACGCCTTTCGCATGCTCTTCGTTCTGTCATTGCTTCCTCTGCTACCGAGTGACAAGCGTGTCAACATGCTCACGCTGGATGAGCCGTGTGCACACATGGACGAAATCTCTCGCACCAAGTTCCTCCACGTGTTTCTACCTGCGCTATCAGAAATCGTTCCCCACATATATGTCATCACTCCGAACCGCGACGACTACTGCGAGGGAAGTCATCAGTGGTTGGTAAAGAAGAAGAACGGTACGTCAACCGTAATGCTTAACGGTGTCTCCGATGAAATCCCAACACATGACATTGGAACCGTGTTGAAGAAGGCGCGTAAAGCTGTTCGCAAAGCCAAGAGGAAATAGAAATGAAACAATACGGCATCTATAGCGAAACACTCTCAGGATGGTATACAGGTGAAAACGCCCGTGGACTGTTCGAGCCTATCTTTAACATTGAGCCCAACCTTGCCGCTCGCTACAGTTCTGAGGCTGCTGCGCACAGTACGCTAGCCGTGATCGACAGCTACGAAGAAGTTTCCAAGTATGCAAGCGTACTGGAGCTTCCGAACATGGAAGACACCGCTCTGCTGGATCACCTTGAGACTATGCGTGTTCCTCAGATCGAAGGCCAATGTAGTGAATCTCACGAGGGAGAGCACGTAGGAAATTCCTGGACCATTGAAGGTCCATTCAGCACCGTGCGCGAAGCACTTCGAGAGTACGCGTCGGAAGCGTCGCGAGTTCAAGCGTAGAAGTACCCACCAATCCTCCTATCGGAGTGGAACACAATGAACATGCGAAAGATCATCGTGGTACAGGCATGCCCAATCCAGGGTTACACAAATGGCATCGGCGGTGACAGCCCAAACCACCACCGTTACTCGGTGTATGAGCGCAAGGAGCCTAAGGGTAGTACAGACTGGTCAGGTAAGCCAGAGTATCGCACCATCAGCAACATTCTGCTTCGTTACGAAGACAAGAGCATCGAAGATTTCCTGAACGAGCTGGACATAATGTTTAGTGTGAGTCGTGGCCTGAAAGCAACCCTCTGGCCCGGTACAATCGACTCCGAAGACACGTTTAGTGTTCCAGTTTCCGGTACAGTTGAAGGCACTGACCGCGTAGTCGCTAAGCACTTGGGCGAAAACGCAGGCTATCAGTGCTACCTCATTTATAAGAAGAGCCATACTGTGGCTAGGAAAGCGCCAGCATACTTCTCGATCAAGCGAGTTCCTGATTACGGACGGTCCTCAGTTGTCTATCAGGTAGACACAGCGCGCAAGTGTTTTACTGCACGCAATCTCACCAACGTCATACATGAGGCAAAGAGCGGTTCCGAACTGGATCAGTTGCAGATGTTCGACTGGATCGAAGAACGCGTGGCGCCGATCATGGCTCCTATGGTCGCCCTACTTCCCGAGCCCAAGCCACTATGAGCATGACCAACTCTCGCTGGGTAGACCAGCGAGTTCTGCATGACAAGCAGTCTGGAACGCAAGGCGATTGTGTGCGAGCCTCGATTGCTAGCCTTCTCTACCTGAAGTACGAAGAGGTTCCAGACTTCTTCGCAAACGGAGCTGACAGCTACACCTTCTGGAAGTCCGTCGATGACTTCCTTAGATCCAGAGGCTGGCAGCAGAGTCATCATGAACTGCAATCGCGCCCATCTGGCTACCACTTGGGTTCAGGCCCGGCAGCGAGAGGTGTACGACACATGGTTGTGATGAAGGGGTTCAATCTAGTTCACGACCCTCACCCTTCGCGCGCCGGCTTGATCGAAGTCGATACAGTTACGCTTCTTGTCCCACTTGACCCTGGAGCATTTCGGCTGAGGGATGACATACCAAATCTTCTGGAGCTCGGTAATGGATAGAAAGATAGGGCAGATGTGGGTAGACGGTTTCAGCAATGAGGTGATGATACAGACACAGGATGGCCCCGTTGCGGCGCGATCCGTTGTGATCGATCGCACCGAAGACACGGATGGCTCTGTACGAGACGCAATGCCTCACGTCCATCGAGACTCAAACGGGCTTCTTCACCGTTGTTATCACAAGTGCCGATCGATTTTCACCTGGCAATTCTTTGCTGGCCTCACGCTATCCTTTCCAATCGAGCACGCGCTCTGGACCAAGGTCACACCTTTCGTACAGATTGCTGAGTTCTTGGGACTCGGCCTCGGCCATCACTGACCAATAAGGACTACCAAATGTCAAACTACATGATCGGCCGCAGTGACCTGATGAAGATGAGCCCGGTGAACGACAAGCAGGAGGAGATCCTTGATATACTCAAGGAGGAGTGCGCCGAGCTTACCCAAGCTGCCTCCAAGATCATCCGATGTGGTATCGACTTCCAACCTACCCATGTTAGTGGTAAGGATACTGCCCGTCGTGAGTTCACCAAGGAAGTGGTTGACGTACTTCTACTGATTCAAGAGGCGGCCGAGAACGGCTTGATCGATTTGGATCTGGTCAACCCCTACGTCGCTGAAAAGCGTGACCGTCTTCGTGTGTGGACTCATCAACTCGGGAACGGACGCGCAAGCCTCGGAGACCTGAACACGTTCCTCCTCAATGCTGCTTACCCTACAGGGCACTAATCCATGCACTTCAATTTTCCGGATAGGATTCTCTACCTCGATCTTGATGGCAGCTTCGCAGACTTCGACGGAATGTTCTTCAAGGCGTACGGCATCATGCCTTGGGAAGTGAAGAAGATGAAGAAGTGGCAGATGGTTCACTCTTACGACAAGTTTTTCCTGAACCTGCCTCCGATGGATGGTGCGATTGAGTTCTACGACAAGATCAGCCATTATCCCCACATAGTGCTCACTGGATGCCCTGCCTCTGAGTACGAAACTGTCGCGCTGCAAAAGCGTGAGTGGGCGCGTAAACATCTCAACAAGGATATCATGGTGCTACCCACGAAAGGGTCCAGCTCCAAATGTGTGTTCCTTCACAATAAGGGTGACGTGCTATTCGATGATCGCGCTGACGTATGCCACGATTGGGAACGCATGGGCGGTCAGTCGGTGCACTTTACTGGCAACTACGGAACAGCGTATCACAGGATCGTAGTAGCTATGAGCCGTTCGCTGGAAAATGTATGAGTACCGGCGGCGGGAAGCTCGCTTATAGCGTAGGCGTTCCCACGGAGAGGGGCGTGTACGCATGCCGCATACCGTTGATTAACGTCATAGGTAAACTGGAAAACAAAAGCGTATCAGACTCCAGACACTATGCCTGCGTTGACAAGTTCCTTTTCTGGAGCGGCGAACGTTGGCTAGAGACGAATAGACACCAAACCTACGACCAGGAAGTCTCATTCTTCCTAGGCCCACTACCTCGAACCGATAGACTTTGAAGGACTACCTATGATACTCAGTGACAAGAGCATTACCGAACTCTGCGTGATCCCCGATCGCTACGTCGATCCACTCAAGTTCAAAGCTCTGGAGACGGCTGCGCTTGTTAGCTACGCGCATGCGTTGGAAAACGGTATGGACGGCGTGTTGCCTCTCCGACCCGATTACGATCAGATTCGTGCACGCGCGAGTCGCCCGTGGTCGAAGGATGAGATTCAAGCCTTTCGCCCAATGATCGATCCGTTCATTCCGAAGCAGGTCCGCAAGCTCATGGCATGGGAGGGTGGAATCCCGATCGACTATATGGGCAAGACGCACACGCTACCTGCCCGTCAGATCGCTGAGTTCCCAATCATTAGCCGCGGACTCACTTCTTACGGCTACGACGTGGCACTCGGACCCAAGTTCAAGGTGTTCACCAACATCAACTCTGCGGTGATCGACCCCAAGCGCATCGACCCGAAGTGTTTTGTTGACGTCGAGGCGAAGTTTGACCACGAGACTGGCGAGAGCTTTGTGCTCATGCCTCCGAACAGCTATCTTCTCGGCAGTACCATCGAGACGTTTGATATTCCTCGTGACGTGATGGTCATCTGCTTGGGCAAGTCCACGTACGCGCGTTCTGGTGGCATCGTCAATGTCACTCCGATCGAAGCTGGATTCAAAGGCAGCGTGGTTATCGAGATCAGTAATTCCACGAACTTGCCTGCCCGAGTGTATGCGAATGAGGGCATTGCGCAGTTCCTATTTCTACGCGGCGATCAATCCTGCGAAGTAAGCTATGCCGATCGAGACGGCAAGTATCAAGGTCAGACTGGTCTCACTCTTCCGAAGGTGTAGTCATGCCGAAGTTTCACTGTGTGATCGTTGAATCTACGGAGCTTCCAAGATACCTTGAACAGTCGACCGAGAAGCCACGCGTCATACCAAAAGTGGCAATCGAGTTTTTCAACGGCGAGTCTGTTCCTATTGTGCACTCTGCTGATTGCGATCTATCGAAGATCCAGACGGACATGACAATTCCACATCGGGACGGAGGGACCGTAACGCTGTACGGCGTGTGGACAACACCGCGAGACTTGCTTCGCTGGAAGACTCAAGACCGGGGTCAAATCTATGAATGTAACATAGGCGCACCTCCGGTAATCAATATCTCACCATCAGGATCCGAACATGGTTGAAATCATCAAACGTGGTATGCTACCCGGCGACGTGAAATTTAAATCGACTTGCAGCAATTGCAAAACAGAGTTCTCATTCACTCGATCGGAAGCAACAGATGGAAGTGGATGCGATCAGCGTGACGCCGGTCTGCTGAAAATTTCATGTCCCGTGTGCAACAGGGATTGTTTTGTTAACGGCAATTCGAGGAGCAACCTTGCATGAACTCTGATAGTAACGAAGCCAAGAAGGCTCTGTCACTTGCCGACGCGCAGCGCCTTGTTGACGAAGCTGAGAAGTTGGAAGAACGTCTGTACTCCGAGCGCAACTTGACTAACGGATTGACTGGTAATCGGGGCGCGACAGAGCGCACGGTAATTCACTCAATTGGTCACGCGGTGATCAGGCTGCAACGCCTGAGTTCCATGATCGAAGAGCATCGAGTCGCCCTAGGAGGCTACCACCTAGAAGAGTCCAACAACGCGGCGTATGAGGCGCGTTTGATTGAGTTGGCCTCCATCTTAAACCTGAAAATCTGACGGGAGAAGTATCGTGGGAGAGGCAAAACGTCGAGGTACCTTCGAGCAACGCAAAGCCGAGGGTGAAGTCGAGCGCAACAAAGAGTCCCTGCGCCGCCAGGAAGAGTTTAAGAAGCGCTGGAATCGCATGTCGAAAGACGAGCGCCAGAAGCTTGTGCTTACCATGAGCCTTGGCGCTCAACGTTAAACCATTTGCATTGCTCACTTAGGTCAATGCGCATCCACACCTATTTGGAAAACCAATGAAACACGAACTCTATATCGCAGTTACCGAAGCTCTGATTCCAAAGTTGGTGGAGATGGCGCTTGCCATGCGTGACAACCCTCATAAATACGACTGGTACGACAATCGCCCGCGCTATAAGTCGGGCGAAGGTAAGTACAATGTGACATTGGATCTGGAAAAGTTCAAGCGTTTCGACCGAAAGAAGAAGCCCAGCCGCGAACTGGCTGGAGAGGTTCGCAACTGCATCGTCCTATTCTGCCGAAACTCAGTCGAACGCATCACGCAGGATGACAGATACGATACCGTGACGCTACAACTGTACTCCGGATCGATGAAGCTCGCTGCGGATCGTCGTAAGTTACGGATCGATGAGCGCGAATATGTTGCTCGGGAACTCGGACTGCCTCTGTTCCTAGCGAGCGGTGAAAACCCAGAGGGCCCATTCGCCTAACGTCTACGCGGTAAGTGTAAAGAGATAGCTCAGACACTACTACCTGTACCACTGGAATAGAGATGGCAAACTACCAAAGCATTGACTATAGCGCGACGGAAGACACAGCACCCAAGATCGTGTGTGCAGCCAACAGGATCACCTACATAGATCCTCAAGGTCATCAGCGAGTGGTTGTGCTGGGTGGTGCGCGTCATTGGGATAAGACGATGAACTCCGTGTGGGATCGCATCCGCCCGGAAAGCGAGGATGATGTTCTGGAAGTCGTGTTTGGGTTCTTGGATCAAAACGGCAACTTCTATAATCGTCCGGATGCTTGGAAGATCGCGGAGAAGAGAGGTCAAATATCGGATCTGGCCGTAGAGCAGTGGGGAAGTCACGGCTACCTATGCTCTGAGCATCTATATTGAGTAGAGGCAGCCCATGATAGCGTACACGATACAACTCTCTAAGTGGCGATGGGCTGCTATCTTCGGAATCGAGGTCTTGGACACTACGGTGAAGTCTGGCGACAAGACATTCGCGCCTACTTGGGATATGGTGAATGCCGTCAAGTCATCTGAGATTACCGAAGATCAATACACCGAACTCTATACGGAGTTGATGCGTAAGAGCTACAAGGACAACAAGGAGCGTTGGCTGGAAGTTCTAAAGAAGGACCGGGTTGCGTTTGCGTGCTACTGCCCAAAGGACACGTTCTGTCACAGGCATCTTCTTGTCGATATTCTAGGCAAGTGTGCTGCTCACCACAACATTGAATTTGAAAGAGGCGGAGAGACGGGCCGCTAGAGGAATAAACCATGTACTGTTTCGGAATAACGCATCACAACCCAACGCAGGTCCTGTCATTTCTTGGCAAGAGCAAGTTCATCGAGTCTCGTCGTCAAGTTTTGATCCTGTCTGGGAATGATCTGCTTCCGAACAAGATCAACCACAAGGCTATCTTTCTTCTGGACTCTCTGGCCATCAGTCGCAATGCAAAGCTACTGAACGATGAGAAGTACAAAGGTCTGATGGTCTTCATGTTCGCTTCTGCGCTAAGGCTTGGAGAGATAAGCGGTTGCGAATTGATCGACTCGATACGAAGCGATGATCCAATGTCGCCCACGTCAACACCAGTAAGCCTTCGTGTTCGTCGTATGAGAGGCGCTATGCGCAAGCCAGCGACCCTTACGCGCGAGCCTATCGACTACTTGGAAGGCATGGTCGATCATGTCAAGAAGGGTTCACTGCTGAATCCCCTCATGTCTTTCATCTATTCTCTGCCGAGTGCAACGCACCAGACCCCAGTAAAAGAAGCATGCGCTCGGTATCTACTAAGCAGCCAGACGTATGAGTCGGTCATCCGCTACCTTGATCGTGAGGTAGGCCTGTCCTTGTCACGTCTGGCTCAGCAGCGCATGCGCGTGATTCTTGAGTCTGACGCTGCTGCAAAGTATAAGGCTCTTTTCTCAGAGTACCGTTCAGGCATTACTGACGCCCAGCTTGAGGCGCTGTGCCTTAAACACTCAACATCGGCATACGAAGTTCGGTACCTGTTGTCAGTTTGCAACGATCGGCCGAAGTCTCGAACTAAACAGAAGGCAAAGGGTAAGCGATGAGTAGCAACAAGATTCTTGGAGCGCCTGTTTACGTGCAACTTGATGGTTCGTTCCAAGCGCCAACAGCAAGTGGCGACTACGTGTCCGGACTTATCAATCCGGACTTGCGCTTGCCTCACCTGGACGCATTTATCGATCAATTGAATCAGGCGCTTGAGGGATCGCCCGATACTGCAACGAACATATTGGACGCACTTCCGCGAGTCATCGCAGACATGCGTTCAAAGGTTAAGGGGAGTTTGACAAACGCACGATGCAAGCTGGTTGTCGGATGCAAGATCGATCCAGCCAACAGCATGATGGAGTATTCGTTCGAGATTCAAGCTAGCGGTGATAAGAAGTGACAACGCAAAGGGGCCGGTGCAGATACGTCTGTGCTAGGCCCCTTTTTCGTTTCCGTAGAAAATCAAACCCGCACGGCGCTCCCAGCTAGATTGCTAATTACCTCGATATTGCAGAAAATATTGACTCTTTCTTTCGGACGTGATATACTGTTTATGCTGCCCGCTGCACCGCACAGTGGTTCGGGTTCGCAAATTCCCAAGGAATGAGGTTTCAGTATGCGAGAAGAAGCGAGCAATGCGCTATGCTGTAAGCGTTGCATGCATTCATTCAGCACCACCACGTAACCCCTCATCACGCAATTTGCTGTCTAGCGCCCTGTAAACGCTAGCGGCGCAACGCAATACATGCGCGTTGCTTATCAAGGTGATGTGGGGCAATTGATCCAATACCCTGCTAGTAGAGATCCAACCTCTACGACCTTAGAATCAGAGGCTATCATGCTTACCTATGTTTTGTCAGTACCAGTCGAACAGTGCGATGAGTTCGTCGCCAACGGCTGGGAGTTTGCAAATATGGATAAAGAACGCGCTGGCTCCGCCCTCGTATGCAAATACGTATCGTCAAATGGTCCTGACGAGAACGGCAAGACGCTCCACATTGGAGCTGCCAAGCGTCCACGCCTGTTGCAGCGTGCAGTCATCCGACGCCCGTTTGGGCGTTATCGAGATTCGCGTTTCTTCGATAGTGTTACGCTTGAGCACCAGTCGGACTCTCAGTTCGCCCTCGGTGTTCCCGCGTCACTCAAGCGAATGTACCACACACGATTTGTCTACAGCGTGTTCAAGGCAGAGAACCTTGTCCTGCACAAAGACAACAGGAAATACGCGCTTCGCATCTGTACGCGCCTGCGTGGCAATGAACTGGAGCAGTATGTCAACTGGCTGATCGCAGTTCGCAGCGGTGAATTGAAAATGCCATTCGCATCGGGTTTCACCACTCAGGACTTTGCAGATGGGATGCTGCCCACTGCACCTGATCTGTGGTGGGATTTGGAGAATGACGTGATCTTCTCCTTCGACAAGAACTACATGTCCAGGCTCACCCAGCATCTGGATGTTTCGTATTCGCTCATCGAAGACAACTACGAATCCGGCTCGATCCGTCGCGCTGACTGATACACTACCTTCAGGATTACTACCATGGCTAACAAGACTCGCAAGACCCGTGCCACCACATCTGCCAAGACTCCGACCATTCGCTTCCGTTTCGAGACGGCTGCGAACGCGAAGGCAGTAGAGGAGCGCATGAACGTCAAGAGTACAGTCGGTGTTGTGCGTACCGGACGCACACTGACCTTGGCTGAAACTGGATTCAAAGCACTCGATCGCGCAGCAACTGCCGAAGGTGTGTCTGGGTCCGAAGTTGGACAGCGCGGTCGGCCCAAAGCTGGCGAAGCGCCCCAGACACGTACTGCTGGCGTTGCTGCTGGTAAGAAGACTCGTCGTCCTGCCGACGACGTTGACGTGAACGCACGCAAGAAGAAGGCGACGAAAGCGAAGGGCACCGACGCAACGCCGAAGAAGCCCAAGATGCAATTCGTCGTACTGACGCCGTCGCCCGCAGACGCAACCAAGTTGGCGAAAGCGCTCGAAGCGAAGCGTGATGGCGCGCGCGTTATCGTCAACGGTGTGGACGAGGCTACTGCGCGTGCGGCAATCAAGTCTGTCACGCGCAAGCTCGAAATCCCGACCAAGCTTGAATCGGGTTTCACGAAGAAGGCGAAGCCACAGTTGGACAAGGCTGATCGCTTCTCCAAGCTCGACAAGCTGCCTAAGACTGTTCTCGGTCGACGGCCCAAGTCGAAAAAGGTCAAGCGTCCGAGTGAACGCACCAAGCCGGTCGTGACGATTGCAATCTCGTCATCGACGCTGACGCGCGCCTGGTACAACTTCAAGACGAATGCCCTGACTCTGGAGTTCAAGAACGGGAGTCGTTATCGCTACGCCAAAGTTTCTCTCAAGGAGTTCACGGCGTTCGTGCTTGCAGAGTCGCAGGGCGTACACTTCACCGAGAACTTCAAGGACGTTAAGGAAACCACCAAGCTCAAGGCACGGCCGAAGGACAGGTCATGAAAATCGGATCACGCATTACGCCAATCGACGTGCAGAAACAGGACGACCTCATCGTCTCTGTAAAAGCCTGCCTGCAGGAACTGAGAGATCAGTGTGTTTCGTACCAGTGGCGCATATCGCGTAGCCAGTACGCGTACTTCACTACAGGATGTGCCTATCTTCGGGTTGGTCCGGTTCGGTTGAATCGAGAAGTGCAAATGGCTGTCTCGATCGCAAACGTCATCATCGATGAAGAGCACCAGTCCAAAGGTGAGTTCAATCGTTTGTGTGCCGTCGCTGCCGAGTTCGCTCAAAAGCACGGCTTGGGACTCATTCACGAAAACGTAGGTGAGCCGAGACTGTGTGCCAAGCACGAACGTGACGGTCTATCCTGCTTGGACCAGGATTACGTATTCCCGAGTTACTTCCTACGGCGCGAAGAAGTCGCGCTCCACAACCCGTACAAGGAGAAGGTACATGAGTCTGCATGACACTGGTCACACGGAAGCCGAAGCATCCCAGCTCGGCTTGTTCGAGGTGATTGACACCTGCGTAGAGAAGTTGCGCTGCTCCAGGTTTCCGGCCACGGTGACGTGCGAGATTGCGGGTTTTACGCTCACGATGGTTCGGCGCGTTGTGCCGGAGGCTATCGAAATCCTGAGCGTGGAAGTTCCAGATGGTCACTGCGATGAGGACCTCGATGGCGTGGTCACTGCTCTTTCGCAGGCGGCCTGTCCCGAAGATCAGGATCGGGTTCCACTGATGCTCATGTTCAAGGAGCCCTGCGGAAAGATTCGTCCAGCTTTATTGCGTCAACGTTTCACTTCGGTCCTTTCAACGCACCTGTTGAAGGGTATTCACAACCTCACCGCGGATCGTCGTCCGCGCTCTTCGGATACATAGATCATGGCAATCAAAAGTACCAAGAAGGTGACTGGTTCGTCATCCAAATCGTCCTTGAAGAAGACGGTGAAGACGTTCAAGTCGAAAGCAGCCAATGACACTTCGCCCAAGGCTGGTGTCAAGTCCAAGAAGCAGAAACCCGCGCGCCCTGCTGATACCGAGAAGGTCGAACAGCACGCGGATTTGCAGTTCAATCTGCGCAAGAGTGAAAAAGGCCGTGTTCGGGTTTCCGTCGCTGTCTTTTCCGGCGTCGAATATCTCGACGTCCGCCACATGTACAAGAACAAGGACGAGGAGTGGCTGCCGACCAAGAAAGGCTGTGCGGTTCCTCTGGACCTCGCGCGGAAGCTGCACACCCGATTGGGCAAATTGCTCAAGAAAGCCGAAAAGGCGGGTCTCGATATCGGTGCGGACGCTTAATTCCGCATACTGTAAAGAAACCGCGTAGATCACATTTCCAATACCACTGAACAAATACCGAGGAATAGCTCCATGGCAACGAAGAAAGCCAAGAGTGGCAGCAAGAAGACGGCTCAGGCCAAGCAGCAGCCGCACGACATGCGCTGGCATGACATGAGCGGGAAAGAGGCAATTCCCGTGAATTCCGTCGAAGCGAAAGATGATCTGGGTCCCATCGCCAGGATTTTCCCGATCGACTACGCGAAGCTGCAGGGTTCGCTCCAGAACGGTCGTGACAATGCTGTGACCACGTTCTCTGTCCGCGAAGGCGACGAGTCCGCATTGTCGTTCAGCTCGGAAGTTGACAGCCTGGTGATCGCCACGCATCTTCTGATCAATGGCAGTCCCGTCAACACGATGGTCCCGCTCCAGCATGGACGTGAGTTGGTGCGGCGCCTGACCGACCTGCTGGATCGCGCCCAAGCCGAAGGTCTGGACGTCGGCTAATTCGCAAGCTGTAAACAGTCAATCACACAACAACCAGTACCAATCAATCAGAATACACACGGAGCAATGCAAAAATGAACGACACCGCCGTTATCAGTGACACTGCCAAGGCTTCGATGCAGCAGAAAGCTGCCCAGCCCGAGAAGAAGCCCGCTCCGGTCAAGGCGCCGCAGCGCAAGCCGCCGACCGCACCCGCCGCCAAGAAGCCCGCCGCCGCGCGCACGACTCCGGCTGCATCCAAGGCCCAGTCCAACACCGCCGCCGAACGCACGCTGCGTGCCACCTCCCTGCTCGATGACACTCCGACGCTGGTGAAGCTGACGTTCGGCATCATGGTCACGCTGGATCTGACGCGCGACGACGTGTTCAACAAGGCCAACAAGGCTCAGCTGCGCACCGCCCTGACCAAGTTCCAGGTCGAAGGAATGCAGTCGGCCCAGAACCTGTACAACCCGTTCCGCGCCGTGAACATGAAGGTGCGTGCCAAGGATCCGACCGCTGCCCGTGGTCTGGTGCGTAACGCACTGAACACTGTGCTGGGCGTCGCCAGCGAACTCGAAGGTCAGAACATCACCTACTTGGGTGAACGCGCTACCATCGAGAAGAAGTTGTCCGACTCGGCGGAAGCCTTCCGCATTCGCATCGAAGGCGCGCTGGGCATCAATCAGGACACGATTGTCGTCGGTGGTCAGCCCGTCGAAGAGGGCGTGACTCCCGTCGATCAGACCGATGCTCTGGAACTGCGTCTGTCCGATATCGTCAAGGTCAGCGCCTGGGCCAACACCTCGATCAAGTCGTTGAACGATGCGTCCGGTGACCAGACCGACGTGACCACGAACCTGTTCGTCAACCTGCGCATCAATTCGGCTGCGCTGTACGAAGCGGAAGATCTGGATCAGGCTCTCATCCAGATCAAGAACTTCGTGGAACAGACGATGGACAAGTTCTCGGCAGGCGCCGAACGTCGCGTTCCCGTGCTGCTCGCTGTCAACCTGCGCCCGAACGCCGTTGGCGACCGCCGCATTCTCGACGCGCTGGTCGCTCTGAACGAGGACGGCTGGGATGCATACGATCGCATGGAACTGACGATGGCTGCTCGCCGTCGTGAAGCCGACTGGCTGCCGGCTGCCGAAGATATCGGTACCAAGCTGCTGTCCGAATCCGGTGACACCCTGGTCATGGTCGTCGCCGGTATGGACGAAGAGGAAGAGGAGACTGCTGAGGAGGGTGGCGAAGGCGAGGAGTAATAATCCGCACAAGTAATACCGATACTGTAAAGAACACCTGTAACAACATCAACCCCTAGTACCAACAAGTCACAAAGGATAATACCAGATGGCACGTGCAACCAAGAAGACCGCAGCCAAGGGCAAGACCAAGGCCGCGGACAAGAAGAAGACAACCGCCAAGAAGGGCAAGGCAGCCGCCGGCAAGGCAGCGAAGCCCGAGAAGCTGACACGCGCTCAGAAGCGTGCCGCCGCCAAGGCCGAGAAGGGTGCCACCAAGAAGGGCGCGAAGGCTGCGAAGGCCGGCAAGGGTGCCAAGACGGTCAAGACCAGCAAGAAGTCCACCAAGGCTGCGAAGCCGGCGAAGGTCACTCGCGCCAGCCGCAAGGCAGCTGCTGCTCCGGCGCCGCGCGCCAAGCGTGGTTCCAAGAAGAACGCCGGCAACGCCAATGTGCTGAGCCTCGTCAACGTCTCGGTCGAAACCGTGACCGAGCTGACCGGTACCCTGATCGCGGCCGATGCCAACCACATCGAGTTCCGCCACAAGAAGGATCGTACCAGCAAGTTCGTCGTGTCGCACTTCTCGCGTGCTCGCGTGCTGGTGCTGAACGGTGAAGTCGGCGAAGAAGGCACCGTGATCGTTCGCAAGACCGTGGCCGCCGCCAGCTACGAAGGCACCGTCGGCTACAACGCCGAAGGCGAGATGACCGTCGAAACCGAGAACGGCACCGTCGTCATCAACCAGAACGCCGAGGGCGTCGAAGTCACCGTGCAGGGCCACGACGGCGACGTTGCCGAGGCTCCGGTGAAGGCCGGCAAGAAGTCGAAGAAGTCCAAGGTCGAGGAAGAAGACGAGGACGAGGACGGCGACGACGAAGATTCGGATGACGATTCCGAAGACGACGAAGACGACGAGGACGGTGACGACGACTCCGATTCGGACGACGACGAGGACGATGACTCCGAGGATGACGATTCCGAAGACGACGATGACTCCGAGGACGATGACTCCGAAGACGACGAAGACGAAGACGACGACTCCGAGGATGACGACGCCGATTCGGATGATGACGAAGACGACGAGGACGACGACTCCGAGGATGACGAGGACAGCGACGACGAGGAGGATGATGAAGACTCCGAAGACGACGAAGACGAAGACGGTGACGACGATTGGGACGAAGACGACGAGTAATCGTCTGATCGCACACTGACGCCTGGTAACAAACCCGAGTGGGCTGCCGAAGTTGCCGCCCACTCTCTTTAGCTACACAATCCAAATCACACGCATTCAAGGAACACTCGCATGTCCAACGCAGCAGCAACCAAAAAGGCGGTACGTGCCGTCGCCAGCTCGATCAAGGCCGTGGCCAGCGCCGCAGCTGCTCTCGCCAAGGCAACCGAAGCCCTGACCGCCGCCGAAGGCGCTCTGAGCGATTCGCCCGCCGAGGCCAAGTCGACCAAGACAAAGAAGGGCGCCAAGCCGGCCAAGGCCGAGAAGTCGACCAAGAAGTCGAAGAAGGGCGAAGACGCCAAGTCGGCCAAGGTGAAGAAGAAGTCCAAGGCCAAGAGCCAGGAAGACGACTCCGACGACGACGAAGAGGCTCCGGCCAAGAAGTCGAAGAAGGACAAGAAGTCGAAGAAGCTCAAGGGCGACAAGGTGAAGTCCGGCAAGAAGATCAAGTCGGGCAAGAAGAAGAAGCGTCCCGTCGACGCCGATTGATTCAAGCTCGGCCGCATGACGTAAACCCGAAGCGCGTCGCCTTCCTTGAGTTGGCGGCGCGTTTCGCATGATACATCCCTACACGAAGCTCGGAATCCTTATGAGCAAAGCAGCAGCTAAGACCAAGAATGCCGGACCGAAGATCCAACGGTTCGCTGGATTGCTCGGCATCAGAAAAAAGCCAACGCCGTATATCGGTCCGCCTGACAGCGATGGTCTATGGACCTGCTGGCGCGAACCCGCAGATAACTGCGTAGATACTGCGTTGCGTGGTGACAACAAGCTGGTTCATCTCATCGAAGATTCCAAGCCCGGCATATATTGGGTGATGGATACGGGTTCGGGTATTCCGGTCGATGAAGACAAGTTTGAAAACGAACACGGCAAGACCGAAAAGCTCTCCAAGTTGTATGTCGTTACGGGCTTGACCCACGGCGGCTCCAACTTCGATAGCGACCAGATCAGTCGCGGTACACACGGCATTGGTATCAAGGCGACTAACGCCATGTCCAAGCGCTTCACCGTGTGGACGTTTCGCAGCGGGCAGTGGTGGGCCATCGAGTACACCGACGCCAAGCTGTCCAAGAAGCCATACAAGACGAAAGCACCGAAGATGCCACACGGCATCAAGCCCAAGAAGGGCACAGTGGTGATGCTGCAACCCGACATGTCGCTGTTCCAGAAAGGCGCCAAGATGGGTACGAGGCGCGCTCTGGAATGGTGCAGACTCACCTCATATCTGGTCAAGGGTTTGGAGGTGCGCTTCACGCGCGCTGACGGCAAGACCAAGACGTTCAAGTCGGCTGGTCCTCTGGAGTTCCTGACGGACGAGATCGATCGGGCAAAAGCTCAGATGATGGGTAAGCCCATCTCCTTCTCGACAAAGGAAGCCGATATCGCAGTCGGGTTTACCGATGCCGAAGGTGCTGACCTCGTGCAAGCATACACCAACGGCCTGTTTAACAAGGACGGCGGTGAGCATACCCGTGCACTTCACAAGGCACTGTTCGACTCTCTGGTCGCCTTCTCCGGCATCAAGGATAAGGCTAAAGAGAAAGCAGCCAAGAGTAAGGCACGCGCGAAAGCGTCTGGGCGCAAGGCTAAGAAGCCCAAGAAGGCGGAAGGCGCGTCATTCACGCAGAAGGATCTGTGTGACGGGTTGATGGGCCTGGTGAACTACAAAATCGCTGCGCCGATGTTCAACAATCAGCCAAAGGATAAGCTGGTCGACAATCGTGTTTTCGAGGTCGCGTATCCTCAGTTCTCCGAGCAGTTCACCGCTTTCTGGGAGAAGAACAAGGGCATGGCTAAGGACCTGATCGTCCGTGCCACGCTGCTTCGCTCCAAGACCGACTCGTTCCTGAAAGACAAGAAGTTGGTCAAGAACATCAACGCCGCCAGAAAGAGTCTGTCTGCAAAGCTCGCGCCGATTCGCGGCTCATGCCCAGTGAGTGAACGCGAACTGTTCCTCGTTGAGGGTGACTCTGCAGGTGGCTCCGCCAAACAGGCACGCGATCCCACGTTCCAAGCAGTCTATCCCTTGAAGGGTAAGCCGCTCAATGTGATGGAAGCGCCTCAGGACAAGGTCAATGCCAACGAAGAGGTTGCGGGTTTGCTCGCTGCGCTCGGCGTTGACACTTCTGGCCGCGCCAAGAAGATGGAGCCTCTCTACGGCAAGATCGTTCTCATGGCAGACGCCGACGTTGACGGATCGCACATCAACACGCTGTTGCTCGGCGTGAAGTACAAGTTCGTGCGTGAGCTTATCGATAGTGGGTATGTGTTTACCGTACGCAGCCCTCTCTACAAAGGCAACAAGGGCACCGAAGTCTTCTTCGGCATGACGAAGGACGAAGTCTGGAAGAATGCTGGAAGCAAGGTCGATCTTACCTACCTGAAGGGTTGGGGTGAAGTAAGTCCAGAGGACCTCTGGATCGCACTTGATCCGGCCCGTCGTACACTCATCCAGATCAAGTCCAGCGGCAAGAAGGGCAACGCCGAGTTTGAGCAGTTGCTTGGAAAGAAGCCTGCGTTCCGTAAGCAGCTTCTCGGCGTGATCTAACCAGGACACACACGATGGCAAGAGCAAATAAGACTCGCGCGCCGAAGCCCAATAAGGGCAAAGGTGCAGAGCGTCGATACGAGCGTAAGGACGCCAATCCTGTCCTCGAAGTTGACATGGCAGAATTTGCCAAAGACCAGTACGAGCGTTACGGCCTCTTCACCCTGGAGTCGCGTGCCATTCCCGACTACCGTGACGGGTTCAAGCCGTCTACGCGTCGTCTGTTGTGGTCTGCGCATACGCTCGGGTTTAACCACAAGGCCAAGTTGGTCAAAGCGATGCGTATCGTCGGTGACACGATCGGTCGGTTCCATCCACACGGCGATGCATCCGCGTACTCCTCGATGGTTAGCATCACCAACGTCGGTGTGAAGGTCAACAACATCCGACACGCCTTGATCCAAGGCGGTGGCAACTGGGGTTCGCTGGTTGATAGTCGCGCTGCTGCTGCACGTTACACGGAAGCACGCTTGTCGAAGTTATCCGATGAGATGCTGTTCAACAAGTTCTACATGCCTGCGATGCAGCGCGTCCACAACTTCGACAACACGACAGAGGAGCCGTTGGTACTTCCTGCACTGCTGCCTCAGTTGTTCCTGAATGGTGACTTCGGCATTGCAGCTGGTGCGAGTGCCCGTTCGCCTCTATTCGAGGCTGATTCGTTGATCGACCTGCTGGAGCTTGCCTACAAGGGTGAGGAGCTTACGTCGAAGCTGTTGGCCAAGACGTTACGCGTCACCAATACGTATGGTGGCGTTGAGAGCAAAGCTTCGGCGAAAAGTGAAGGACGGAAGGCACTCTTCTCGGATAAGAAGGGTAGCATCGAACTCGACTCGGTCTACACCTACGACGAGAAGAAGCGCGCGCTGACGTTTACGGGTTTTGCCAACACGGACTTTGCGAAGATTCTGACCAAGGTCCCAACCATCATGGGCGTGCATGATGTGTGGGATGCGTCCTCGCCTGAATGCAAGTTCGGCAAGATCGTGGTCGTGTTGAAGAAGCAAGCCGACAACCGCCACAAGCGCACGTTCGATGCTGTGGTCAAATTCATGCGCGGCAAGGTTAACTACCAGCTCAACTTTACCCGCCGCTACATCGACAAGGACGGTCAAGCATCTTCCAAGATGCGTGCGATGACACTTCCGGAAGTGATGACCTCGTGGGTCAAGTGGCGCGTGGCGCTGGAGAAGAAAGCCTGCAACTACTGGATCGGCGAGGATGAGAAGGAGATCAAGCGCATCATGCTGTTGATGCAGGCATGTGACATGATCGACTTCATCATGGCCCTGTTGAAGGACAAGAAGCTCAAGTCCAGCGGAGCCGTGTACGAAGCCTACGCCAAGAAGGCGAAGATCGATCTGGAACAAGCCAAGTACGTGATGAATCGCCCTATCATCAGTCTTCGTTCTCTGTCCAAAGCGGACCTGATCGAAGAGAAGAAGAAGGTCGAATCGAACAAGGCCAAGTTGCAGCATCGTCACGACAAGCCGCGCAAGTACATGATTCGCCAGCTTGCCGACTTCCGTCCTCTGTTGCAGGGCAACTGACGGGTGCCAAGCTACGCAGTTCTAGGGGTGGGTGGTCATGCCTGTATGGGTGGCCACCTTCTTTATGGACATTTCCTACGCGCAAACCCGAACTCCCGTGAAGGTAAGTGCGCGTAAGTGCTTGATTCTAAAAGACTTGTTTTTCTTGACGCTCCGATCACGCTTCTGTATAATAGACGTTCAGATAAAGCCCGTGCACAATCGCGTTCGGGTTTGCAGTAGAATAAAGCTAGGACGACCATATAATTCGTCATGCTAATTTTCATGTCTAACATGAAATCTATTTCGACGCATCGGTTTCAATGGTGCCTCGCTCATATCACAACATCGGGAGTTGTTGCAATGCCCAGTCAAGGCACGAAGGCGCTTGTAGGCCTCACCAATATCGAAGCGCACCTTGTTGGTTTGGTCAAAGAGCTACAGACGCAGAAGAAGCCATCACTGGCGCGCGCTGCGTTGGAGAAAGCCTCGAATGAGGTAGGCGCAGGGCTACAGTCATTGCCCACGTCAGAACCTGGCTTCACACCGGTACGCAAATCGCTTACCGTAGTTTTGAATACCCTGAGTGGTCTCCACAATGGATTGTCAGATGGCATGAGTCGCAAGGACTTCATGTCTGCACTGGCTAATCTCAATACTCGATTCATTCCCAAGTTCCGTGAGACGGTCGACGCGCTTTCCAAAAAGCTCGACGTACAATCCTCGCGCCTGGATGACAAGGGCTTGATGCAATCTGAGAGTGCGATCTACGATGAGTTGGTTAAGGTCTCCAACGACCTCAAGAGGCTCATTCGCATTCTCGATACGGCAGACAAGCGCAACGAATCCGGCGCTGGCTCTCAAATCAATACTGCAACCCGTACTCGCCTCGACCTCGTGTCTGCGACCTACGGCATGCTGCCCACAGGCGAAAGAGTTGATGAAGCCGCGGACGTCCTGATCCAGATCGCTGGATCCCTCGCAACAATCTCCGAGTTTGCAAAGAACAACGACAAGGTCTCCAAGAAGGGTTTGAAGAACTTGGAAGATCGCACCAAGCTGCTCGACAAGGCTACCGCCAATTTCCGTCGCGCTGCTGTCAATCACCTGATCACGCTCGGTAACGACGTCCGTCCGTCGATTGCTAGCCAGTTGAAGCGTCGCCTCGAAGGCGTTGACAAACCCGAAGGCGTCAAGGCAGAGCTGGTCCGTTCGCCTGATCAGCATCTGCGTGAACGCATCACGGAGATCAAGAGTACCAAGGCTGACCTGCCCAAGAACATGAAAGGCCCGTACACTTTGCTACGTGCCCCTGTTGTTGCAATCTTCGATTCGCACGACTCAAACAAGCGCGATCGACCGATCGGTAGCGGTACGGTATCGCACAACTTCACCAAGAGTGCGCTGCTGGAGCAATACGGCATCAAGTATGTCATGGTCGAAGACTACCTGATCCTGCAGGACCAGATGTTGCTTGCAGTTGATCGCAAGTCGGTAGAGCAAGCGGTAAAGGCGATGAACTCCCGCCGTCGCAAGGGCGCCAAAGCCGATGAGTTCGTTGACTACGCTCATGGCGTCATCGATATCTTGAACGAACGTGGATCGCAGAAGTACGACCTTGTGACGAAGGAGTACAATGCAAACCCACGCAATGCCAACATGCTGCTGTTCTGGGTGATGCCCTCTCGGGTTCTCGACGCCCTTATCAGTCGTGGTTGGAACAAGCTGTCCACATGGAACCTGCCGTTTGACAATTGATCGTCAGCAGCAGAGACTGGAGCAGCGCTATGGGCAAGCAGTCAGATGGTAACTGCACGATCTGCACCGAGTATTTTTCGGTGCTTCATTGGCACCACACGGTGCCTCAGTCTCGCGGTGGTAAAGACAGTCTGCAAATACCGCTATGCAGTAGCTGTCACACCATCCTCCACGCAAACGCAGTCGCGTTACAAGCGCGCCTGAAGGGGTCTAAAAAGGTTGTTCGGCGTTTCTGGGTTGATGCTGAGCAAGAAAGACGCGCAGCACCATATCTTGAAATCCTAGTTAAGGCTCTGATGTTGCCGATTGCGGAAGGTTACACGGCACAGCATCCTATTCATCTATCTGTGGATACAAACTTCTACGAACTCATCAAGCTCCTGCAATCTGATCTAGGAGTGAGTTCGATCCAGAAGACTATCCATATGTCTATTCAGCACACCTTATCTGAAAGGGGTCTTGGTAATGTCGCAAGAAGTAGGGAAGCCGGGGAAAGCTCTAAATTGTGGTTCATGCGCAGGTCTGATGCGGGATAAGGTGTTCGAGGCCAAGTGCGTAGAGCTTGGACGCATACCGAGTTCCAAAGCATGCAAACAGCATGTACCGGACGCTTTTACCTTGATGCAGGAACAAGAGTCAAGGGTCACATCACTCGCAGACATGGGCTTGGTGCTCAGGCGAATGTCACCCAACGACTTACAGATCCTCGCTGCCCTGATGATGAACGAGCGCAAGACGCGCAAAGCAGGCTTCTTCTTTATGGAGAAGGTGTACATTCGAGTTGCAGGTGCAGCCGGACGTAACTTCCTGAGCAACTTCGTCATCGGCTATGTGCTAGATGCCAACAAGGAGACGTTGCGCATTGTAAGCGAGACAGCCAGAACAGCTGTCGTACTCCCGAACGAAAAGAACAGTACCAGTGTGTACACGGTGAAGCAGTTTGTGCCGATCCGTAAAGAAATCGCAGAGGGCAAGAAGTGGGTTGACCAAGAGGTAGTGAAAGCAAATACTCGCTCTCATGTCCAGATTGTCGACTTGGATCAAGCTGACGCAGCGGGCTTGTTGGAAACACCGACGACCTCGCGTCGCAAGATTAAGAAGGTGAAGCAGCGTGATGACCTTGTGTCGTTCGTTGCGAAGTTGAATCGCGGTGTCATCAAGACTCGCAAGGAAGATTCTATGGCAGACGAGACGTTCACCATCAGCTGGTGACACGCGCCGCACTCCATACCCTGATCGTCAGGGAAACCTCCTCACTTCTCCCTATCAGAATACACTATGAAAAACACAACCAACGGTAGTCTCAGTTCCCTAATCGTCTCGAAATTCGGGTGCGACATGGACAGCGACAGCTTCTACACCGTGTTTGCACACACCCTATCATATCTGACACGTGGCATCGACTACAGCGAATTCCAGTCCAGACTGAAACCGCTCTGTCGTGACGAATCGTTCTCGGCGAAGGACTTCCGCCTTCACCTGCACGAAACCGAATATCTGAGCCTCATACTACGCCTGTTCGTGTTACGACTTGGCAAGTATCGTACCATCACCCAGAGTCTGGCTCGTGGGTTCGCTAAGGAGTATGGGGTTCGTATCTCAGACGCCAAGCGCATCTATCGCTTCTGGAAAGAGCAGAATCGTTTCCGATCGCGCATTCGACGCGAAGCAAAATCGTACAACGTAGACACTCACCTGAATCGTCAAATACTCAGTGCTGCCCTGAACGAAGTGATGGGTCCAGTCACCAAGTACATCAAGTGGTACACGTACAGCAAGCTGCGCTTTATCTGTAAAAGTCAGAACAAGGATCTGATGGACTTGCACACTGACTTGAAGATCAAGGTCATGGAGGCGTTCTACAAGATGATGCCTTCGACCATGGAGCCGCAACACGTCATCAATTACCTCAAGCGTGTTGTCCACAACAGTGGCATCAACATCATCAATGCGAACACCAGTCTCAAGGCTGGCCGACTGGTAAACAACGATCCGACCAAGAACGATTCCTTCTCGTTGCTTGTCGTGTCCGAGAATCAAATGCGTATCAGTGCAGACTCGGATCCAGTTTCGTATGAGGAGCTAGCTGGTCACGATCCAATCACCAAGGTGGAGATCGAACACAGCGTCAACACGATTGTTTCATCCATCAAGAAGGGTGGGAAGAAGCACAAGTTCCTCACGATACTCATGGGTGCCGACGACGCAGAGTTCACCTCTTGGTTGCAGCGCAATCGCTACTGCTCGGCTGGTGAAACGAACAGCGATCTACAGGTACGCGAGTGCCCGACCAAGTTCAACATCCTACTCGCGCGCTTCCTGCGTGTGACGACGGATCAGGTGACACGATTCCTCGGACGCCTTCGCAGCAGCCTTGAGCCAGTCGCCGCGCAAGCCGCGATGGCAGCTTGATAGGAGTCTGCCATGTTACATATCAATTCATCTCACTGTAGTAGCGAGTGGGACAATGCTGGGAAAAGCCATATGAGTTTCGCATCGCGTGACGCAACACAGGCTGGCCCCGATGAGCCAAACTCCGACGCACTGGCTCGCGTGGCCGGCATCGAGAAGATCAGTACCAATCTTTGCGCAGATACCCAGAGCAAGGCGTTTCATACTACGCTGCGCTGGATCATTTTCAAGATCGTGGAAGCCAATCACGGCATCACCTACGTGCAGTTGAAGAAGATCCTGAGAGGCGAGTACGGTATCGACAAGAAGTTCATGGACACCGCGATCAATAGCCTTACGTCGCGCTCTCTCCTGAACGGGTTGAACAAGTGGCGCAATCACAACGTTGGTGCTGAGGATACCAGCGAGGTCGGCATTCATCTGCACGTCCGTCGCAACTCGGAGCAGTTTCGCATTTGGAGCGAACTGAGTCTTGTTGAGTTTCCGGAACTGTCGTTTTTCTCTCCACCGGTCCAGATCACCTCGCACAGGTCACCACGTAAGGCAAGTCAATGAAATTGTACTCTCAAGCGTTGGAGCTCAAGGCGATCAGAACAATCGCCGTGAAAAATGGACTCCAGAACGACGAGAGTGCATCGACGGCTTTAGCAACAAGCGGACCGGCTATGGCGAGCGCGATGTTGCTATCATCTATCGACCAGTCGTTTTTCCAATACGAGCCTTGCAAGGCAGCTTACAATCGCCTAGTGAAAGTTGCGGAGAAGCGATCTCGGATTCTGGATTACACCGATCTACTGGAAGATCCCTCACTGGACGAAGAGTTCCGTGATATCCTCCGGGACGACAAGAAGAAAGCAGCCAAGACCGAAGCTGATGCTTTGGAGCTGGTTTCTCAATTGGATCGTTATCGTGTTATGCGTGTCGCCTACGAGGCTTCCAAAGCCGTAGTCGAGAAGTTGAAAGATACGAAGGTTGATCCTGACGAACTAATCAACTTCATGGCGGGCAAGGTATCAGAAGCTCGCTCGCGTGAGAACCTTCAAGACAAGATTTTGAACATCGGTGCGGACGGTAATGCGTACAGTCTGATCGACAAGGTCTTGGATCCGACAACAGAGCGTCTGTATAAGACTGGGTACCACGAGTACGACACACGCAATGGTGGCATGGTCACCGAGGGCGTTTGGATTCTCGCAGGTACCACGTCTGGTGGCAAGTCCGTGCTGCGCATGAACATCATGGACTACATGTACTACCACAACAACCTTGACTGCCTGACCGTGTCGCTCGAAATGAACGCGGAAAAGGAAGCAAGGCGTCTGTCGTCTTCTCGATCTGGCGTGCCTTTGTGGAAGATCGCCAAGGGTGTACTGTCCGAGAAAGAGCGCAAGCTCATCAAGGACGAGTGGAAGAAGTTCTATCGCCATGGTAAGAAGAACAACTGCCGCTATTCCTTGTTCTGCCCAACTCGCGGGTTGACGATCGGCCAGCTTCTGTTGTTGATTAAGCCGTTCAAGTTCAAGGTCGTCGCAATCGATTACGTCTCTCTTCTTGAGGGCGTCGATGAGAAGGATCAGTGGAAGACCTTGTCGTCCATTGTTCGCCAGTGCAAAATCTTCTCTGCTGAAAATCACTGCCTTGTGATCCTGCTTGCGCAGCTGGACAGCGACGATGATCGCATTCGTTACTCCAAGGGTATGCTGGAACATGCTGACGCTTGTTGGAAGTGGAACTACTCCCGTCCAGAGCAACGTGAGTTGAAGGAGATACCGATCCAGCAGGCTAAGGCCCGTGACCAAGAACTGTTTAACTTCCCTCTGAAAGAGCAGTTTGAGATCATGCGCGTCACCAATCCTGATAACGTGCAGGCAGAGAGCGAAAGCGATTCGGGCAGCAGCAGTAAGGGTCGCGATCCTGATGAAGACCACGATGCCTATGACGAACGGCCCGGAAGCAAGTCGAAGAACAAGAAGGGCAAGAAGTCACGCGACGACGAAAAGAAGTCCAGCAAGAAAAAGAGTAAGCCCTCCGATGACGATGACGACGATGATGAGGGGAGTGTGAATTTCGTCGTTGATTGATTCTCAGGTATACACCCAACTATGAACTATCAACCCGCACCACCAGTGTTACGTCAGTAGGAACGCAAGAGCCCGTCCATTTCGGTGGATGGGCTTTTGTCGTTTTCTGCGCCTTGCGGGCCTATCGGATATTTTGCTCATGGCAGTAGTCAAACGGAAACGCCGCAGGCGCGGCAAGGGATCACGAAAGGATCTCGATCTGGCCAAGAAGCCTGATTGCTCCACCGCCGACATTCTTAAGGCGTCAGCAGTGTCTTACTTCCTTAAGGGAGGTTACAGTTGCTTTTTGGAGCTTGGTGTCACGTCGTGGGGAACACTGCGCGCTGACGTACTCGCGTTGAATCTTCGCGGCAAGATCGTCATGTGCGAAGTCAAATCCAGCGTTCGGGATTATCGCACTGACACCAAGTGGAGAGGCTATCTCGATTACTGCCACAGGATGTACTTCGTGTTTACTCAGAAGGCATTCGAGAAGTTGAAGCCGCGATTGAAGGTCGAGTTGAAGGGCACTGGCGTTGGCGTCATGGTTCTAAACCCGATCACAGGATACCTGGATTGCGTCAAAGGCGCAAAGATCCGAGAGGTTGATGACGAGATCGCGTCAACCTTAATCACACGCATGGCCTGGCGCGGAGGAATCTCCAAGCGCACGAACAGGCGCACAAGACATTATATCTCAGAAGGCATTCCCGATGGTCAAGCAGCGCAAGAGCAGCAGAAAAAGCAAACTCGACCGACGAAAGAAAGAGCCGCTAGGCGTAAACGTAGACCTTCCAGAAGGCGTCTTCGGGATTATTGACGACTTGACGCCACTGCTACGTCCGGAGAAGCTGTACGAGGTTGAGCCTGACCGCTCCCCGCTGATAAACTCCGCCAAGCTTGGCGATGTGCCTTGGCATGCGAAGCCGAAGAAGAGTAAGCGTACTAAGCCCCGTGTTGCTGAAATGTCTTTGCCAAACCTACAGATCAACCAAGAGGCTTACGAGGACAAAATTCCCGATCTGGAGTACGTCAACACGATCAAGATTCCAGAGTCCTTGCTTAGGGATGTTCGTCGCAAGACAGACCAACGTACACGGGATCTCAGTCTGCTCATCATGAGTCGTATGATCCCAACATTTCTTGGATTGGATGCGGCCCAAAACTACGTTACAACTGCGATGCGCGATGGGCTGGGCGTGGAGATTGAACTCGAAGACTCGGTACTGGAAGCTGCAAAGGCAATGGTCAATCTGGACCTGTCTTACTACTTCCTGCGCAGATCAACTCTGCCTAAGAAGTTCAAGCATCAGTTCCTCAGCACGTTGGTCGAAGAGAGCGCTAAGCAGACGCTTACGGCCATGAACACCAACAAGAGTAAGTCAGGTGCCAACAAGCATCTGCAAGAACTCCAGTCGATTATCAGTCGAGGCGTGTCGTCAATGCAGCGCCGAGAAGACCGTGAACGTAGAAAGGTGAGTGCTGACGAGAACGAGCCGATGTTCCGCGAGGTGGATATTGCGCAAGAGCGTCGCCACACTAGCCAACTAGGTTTGGTTAAACGCAGCCCGCCGAAAAAGATGAAGTCGTAACGCCCTATTGGAGTATCCATCATGCAGGTCACACGCAGCCCTCTAAAGAACTGCCTGTCGTGCGTCCATTACCTGCGCTGCAAAGACCCACTAAAGTCGGTCATCTATTCTTGCGATAGCTACAGTGGTGGCGATAGCAAGTCCAAGCAGAAAGACGGCTTGGAGAGATTGTTCGACACGTTGGAGTTGGGTGAGACGGATCGTGGGATCCTGATGCCCACCAACAGAGAAATACTACCGCCGAGCTCCTTCGATTCGTTCGACATTCACACGTTGGTTGAGGATGCGATCAGTTCCAAGTCAATGGTCAGCCCGGACATTAAGCTCAAGGATGGTGACTTCCGAGTCGCTCCCAACTTCCTTGAGTTCTGTCTAAGCGAAGAGTTCCTGAACCAAAGGCCATTTGTCTCTCAGGCGTTGATCGGTATACGTCTGTTTGGCGAATGGTGCCCACGCTGTTCCGATCAGGACTACTTCGACAACTATCGAGTGGGTGATACGCTCGACAAGATGCGGACCAAAATTGCTGTAATGGAGCACGGCAAGTGCCCGCATTGCAAAATGACGCAGGCTAAGGCGTACAGCAAAGGCAAGCTTGCCATGTTCTACGAGCTGGCTATTTCTGCCGGCCAACGTTCTGGTAAGTCTGCCGTGGTTGCCATGATTGCGGCCTATGCAACGCAACGCATGTTGAAGCTCCAGAAGCCCAACGAGATTTACGGAACGCTGTCGTCTAATACGTTCCATGGAACCTTCGTAGCATTGACCTATGCTCAGGCAAAGGACACGCTGTGGGATCCGTTCTACGGTAACGTGCTATCGAGTCCCTGGTTTCAAGGCTATCACGAACTGCTAACTAAGCATCAGGAGCGTACGGGCGAGGTTCTACTCAAGCTCAATGACACGTTTATCAGCTACGCACACCGTCGAATGATTCTCTATCCGGCTGGCCCTGATAAGCGCACCCTGCGCGGACGTACTCGATTCTTTAGCTCTATCGATGAATTGGGTTGGTTCGACAATAGCGCAGATACCGGTAAGGTCAAGATGGATGCAACGCAGGTGTATCAGGCGCTTGAACGTAGCCTGTTGACCGTGCGCGCATCTGCACGCAACCTGTGGGAGCGAGGCTTCACCTCTATCCCGACCGGGTACTTCGTTAACGTCTCCAGCCCATCTTCGGTCCGCGACAAGATCATGGAGTTGGTGCGCAAGTCGCAAGGCTCACGTCACATCCTCGGTCTAATTCGTCCGACTTGGAAGATGAACCCGAACGTCACGCGAAAGCACCTGGCAGAAGAGTTCAAGAACGATCCTGTTGGCGCCATGCGAGACTACGGTGCAGAGCCACCGCTGTCGTCCAACTCCTTCATGAACTCTACTATCGTGACTGGTGCGATTGGCGATAAGATCAATGGCATCATCCTCAACCACCAGACGAAAACTTCCAAGAAGACCGGCGATGCAATGCGCTACGCCGTCATCTCGAAGATCAAGCGTACAGGTAAGCCGTCGTGCCTTGCATTGGACGCAGGCTACGTCAACAATAGCTTTGCGTTTGCAGTAGGTCACTTGGTTGATCGCAAGATGCCGGTGATCGACATTGTAGCTGAGATCCAACCGCTTCCTGGCGTGCGTCTGAACTTCACCCGCATCTACGAGAAGATCATCCTGCCCGTGGTCGAAGCGCGTAACGTCCAACTCGTTGCTGCTGACCGATGGAACTCGATCAAGATCCTTTCCGATATCGAAGAGGAGACGGATGCGGAAACACGTCAGTACTCCTTGAAGTATGCAGACATGCAGATGTTCAAGGACTACGCAGAAAGCAAGCAGCTTACACTGCCAACGCCGAAGCGTCCTCTGGACGATATCCCAAAGTATGACCAGTCGAACTATCCCTCGTGCTTCAAGGAAGATCCGATCGGCCACTTCTATCTCCAGTTGATGACCGTGCAAGACACGGGCTCAGGAGTAGTCAAAGGCGATCAGCTGACGGACGACATGGTGCGTGCGGCGATGCTTTGCTTCCGTATGTTGGTCGATGATGACCACGAAGAGCTTTGGCTGCATGACCGTATCGAGGTCGCACCCAGTACCACGGACTTCTCACGTCTGGCTTCGTCTAAGGGCTATTCTGGAGGAGGTAAGAACAGTGGTTCTGGAGGCGCAGCCGGCAATCTGGCTATGGCGTCCCTTGGAATAAGGAAAAGCAGGCAAGGCTAACTGGCCTTGCTTTGCTAATTTGACTGTATCGAATAGGAGAGTATCCGTGACCAAGCGCCCGATTTTCAACCCGCTGTTCCCAAACCGCGGACTCGAAGTTCAGCAGGCAACCGCCTCCGCTAAGCCCGGAGAGCAGGCTGCCACAGCTGCGATCTACAACATGGATTTGGGAACATGCCCGAAATGCCATACCAAGATGACTACTGGCGTCATTGCCAATAGCGACAGCGTTTTCTTCTGCGAGCAGTGCCGTGTGGCTACGCCGTTCGAAGACTCCAACGGCTGATCCATCCCTACACGCATCACGCGGCAGAGTTAGTGCCTGTGGAGACCCAAGATGATTAGCGTCAAAAAGAGTAAGCTCGCCTCGCGGGTGTCGCAGGAGCTACGACCGTCTGTCACTACCAACTCCGAAAGTCTCTTGACCCTCGGCGGATCTTCGCGTGAGATGAACAAGAAGAAGACAACTTCTTCGACGTCTCCCGCCAATACCCTCACTGCGACGGCTAGCGGTATTGCCACTCCGATGGAGAACACCAAGATCGGTTCGCTGCCGATCACCATCGACACGGATCCCATGCTGGTTGGCTTGATGCCGAACAACTACAAGGTTCTGTATGCCTTGTACAGAGACATTTACTACAACGATCCTGTTGGCGGTAGCGCCGTCGACCTACTCTCCTCTCTTCCGTTTGGTGACTTTTCCATCGGCGGTGTCGAGAACGACAAGGTTCTGTCCAAGTTCAATGAGAACATCGAACGTCTTGGGTGTAAAACCCTGATGCAGGAGATGAGTGTCGATAAGCTGGTGCTTGGTATGCACTGCAACTCGCTTCTGTACAACAAGGACCGTCGTGTATTCGTTGACGTGATGCCATACAGCCCTGAGAACTTGGATGTGCAGACTCTGCCATTCTACAGTCAGGAGCCAATCATCACCGCGTCATTTCCTGATCAGTACCGCTCAGCACTGTCGTCTAACAGCCCCCGCATTCAACGTTTGCGTAAGCTCATCGGTGATGAGGTATTTACCAAGATCCAACAGGGTAGGCTCGAACTGGATCCGATGACGACCGTGTACATGCCACGGAAAACGTTCTCCGACACAGACATGGGCGTCAGCTACTACCGACGTCTGCTTCCGTTGTATCTCATCGAGAAGAACCTGTTCCGGGGCACGTTGGTTGAATCTGCGCGTCGTCAGCGCGGTATCATGCACCTTACCATCGGTGACAATCAGGACTGGATTCCCAGCCCTCAAGAAATCGAGTTCATGGTCGACATGTTCATGGACGCGGACACCGATCCTCTTGGTGCTATTGTTGCAACAAAAGCTGGCGTTAGCGTCGAAGAGATTCGTCAGGGCGGTGACTTCTGGAAGGTCACTGACTTCACGGACTCTGTGTTGCCTCAGAAGTTGCGCGCACTTGCCATCAGTGAGGCGTTCCTGTCCGGCGATGCAAACTACAACGTCAACGACAGCAGCATGACCGTATTCGTGGAAATGCTTCGTGCTCACCGCGAAGACATGACCCGCAAGTTCTTCTACGAAAAGCTGTTCCCTCTTGTGTCGATGGTGAATGGTTACACGTTGAGCGCCAAGGGTAAGATCGTTACCAAGGAAGGTCTGATGGACACCTTGGATCCAGAAGAAGCCCTGTTCATGATGAACGACGGTTCGCGCTTGCTCATCCCGAGTGTTACTTGGGCCAAGCAGTTGAAGCCGGAAGGCGATCAGGCCTATCTGGACATGCTGCAAGCCATGTCCGATAAGGGCGTACCTGTTCCGATTCGCGTGATGGCAGCTGCAGGTGGCCTCAACTTGGATGAACTGGTCAAGCAGCAGGACGACGATCTGTCCATCCGGAAGAAGCTCAACGAATATAAGGATGCAATCGCTGCCCTGTCTCCTCAGGAAGATGGTGGTGACGATGAAGGCGGTGACGACGATGACATGGAGGCAGAGGCCAGTTCTGCGGCTCTGCGTCTTGCTGGACCACGTGCAATCCCAGGCATCCGTAACGCCACTCAAGCACGCTACGGTAAGCGAAGCGTCCTGACACGCGACTACGAAGATTCCGGTGAACTGCACAACACGTCGCCCACCGGTAAGAAGAGCCTGCTCATCAATCAGAAAGCAGCGAACGAAAAGATCAATCGCCGTATCGTGAAAGCCATGAAGGGTGCCAACGTGAAAGCACGTATGACCCAAACAATCCACCCTAAGAAAAGGTAGTATAATGGATAACGTCGAGCGCGTGTACATTCCGCAGGACGATGATTTCGCTTCGCTGTCTCTCGGGGATCTGGAATCAATCGCATCCGGTCTCCAGAGCGACTCTGGCATCAGCCTCAATTCTTCCGTGAAAGAGTTCCTGAACGCAAGCGCACGCGCACGTGGTGCACAGAACAGCGCAGAGGAAGCTGAGGAGAACTCGGCGCTGGTTGCCTACGCGCTGTTCCAACATCTGGTCAAAGATCGCTTTCAGGTCCAGATGCTGGCGTGTAAAGGCTTCACTGGCAAGCTTCGTGAATGCTCACCTCTCATGGAGCAGGCAATCCGTGAGATCGGTGCCAAGAACATCGCAGATGACCTGATCCACTTTGCAGTTCGGGTGGGTAACATCGTGCTCGATCTTGGCTATCGGCGTCTGGGTTCCGAGTACCTCAACAGCAACAACACGGTGTTCAACCAGTTCAAGAACTTCTGGAAGTCCATCGATGTTTTGTCTGTACGTCAGTTGCAGAATCAGAACAGCTTCCTCGTACTGGCTCGCACGATGGCATCGAACACGCACCTGCGCAAGACGATTGCATCCATCGACAAGGATCGCAAGACCCAAGGCGTGGACAGTTTGGGTGGCACGTTCGGTATGGTCACTGCATCATCTGTGGTCAATGCCTTCGAGGGTGCCAAGCGGAACCGGAAGACGCGAGTGATCGAAAAGGGCAAAGGCGGAAAACCGAATCGAGTCCGTATCTAACCACATCAGGCGTAGGGCTCAGGCTCTGCGCCTTTCTCACATCGGTACGCCCAAATGAAATCTGAATCCGCTCGCCCAATCGAAGCCAAGAAGCACCGCTGGTACACTTACAACGGCAAGAAGCCACTAACCATTTCCCAGAAGAAGGGTGGCGGAACGCTGACGTTGAAGAAGGGTGACCTATTCGGCGTCCAGAACATCAACAACCGCACCGATCGTGTCGTCACTCGGACACGCCCTGACATTCGCTTTCTGCTTCCAGTAGAAGAGACTGGAGAACTCCTGGATCTGAGTAAGCGCTACAAGGAACCAGTCGAGTTTGCTGTTATCGAGAAGAAGCCGAAACCGGTGAAGGCCGTCAAGCCGCCGAAGATTACAACGGTGAACATGGATCGTCTCAACACGATCAAGAAGGCAGCAACCAAGCCACAGGAAGCTGTAAAGGCTCCTCAGAAGATCACCATTACCTCCAAGAAGCGTGATGCGTTCGATCTGGACGAAGATACCTTTACGGAGGATTACGCCTCCATTGACTTCCACGACTTCATGTGAGCGCCATGAAACTTAGCGACCTCAATTCGTACACCAAGGCTGAGATTCGCGCGCTGTCGATCACACGTCTCGCGCGACTGATCCAGAAGGCAAAGGACTACTACACGGCGGGTAAGAGTCCAATCAGTGACAACCTGTACGATGATCTGGAGGATATCCTTCGCCGTAAGGATCCTTCCAACGCGGTTCTCTCTTCGGTTGGCGCCAAGGTAAAGGGTCGAAGGAAGGTCAAGCTTCCCTTCCCTCTCTACAGCTTGGCAAAGCTAAAGCCTACCGACGGCGCAAAGTTTGATCGTTGGTTAGCCAAGCACGAAGGCCCGTACGTAGTTTCCGATAAGGAAGATGGGCTGAGTGTCATGATTCAGTACATCAAGGGCAAGCCCGCAAAGGCATTCACCCGGGGCGATGGCAGTGTTGGACAGGACGTCTCTCACCTCATCCCGTTCTTTAAGATTCCAAAGAGCATTGCGAAGGACAATGTTACGATTCGTGCCGAGATTGCAATGACCGAAGCGGCGTTTGCGAAGATCCGCACGAAGAAAGACGAAGACTCACGCAATGTGGTTGCAGGCTTGACGAATCGCTTGAACAGCGATGCCTCGATGTTGAAGAATGCTGACATTCTTGCATACGAGGTGATCGAACCTAGACTCAAGCCAAGTGCTGCTTTCAAGTATCTCAAGGCCAAAGGATTCAAGACTGCACCCCACACTCTGGTCGGCAAGGGTAAGTTGACTCTCGACGTGTTGGAGAAGCTGCATACTGCGTCGAAGTCCTCATCCAAGTACACCATCGACGGCATTGTGATTGAGCAGGACAGTGTCAACAAGCGTCCTCCAGCGGGTACCCACCACCCATCTTATGCCTTCGCATTCAAGATGCGTGATGAAAGCTCGATCAAGCAGGTCACGGTTAAGAGTGTCGAATGGGAAGAGTCAAAGCACGGTCGACTGGCTCCGGTGATCGTCATCCCTAAGATCCGACTCGGCGGCGTGTCTGTTGAGAACGCCACTGGACACAATGCTTTCTTTATCGCCAACGGGTATCGATTCAAGGATCGAAACAAGGGTATCAAGAAACGCCCGATCGGCAAAGGTGCTGTCATTCGCGTGGTCCGCTCTGGTGACGTAATCCCGCACGTTGTAGAAGTTGTCAAGGGTGTTACCAAGCCCGATTTCCCGAAGGTCAAGTTCGCATGGGATTCCAACGGTGTGCAGATTGCACTAACTGGAACATCCGATCTGGTTCGTGACAAGCGCATAACTTCGTTCTTCTCGACCCTCGGCGTTGACGGTATCAAGCTCGGTGTGGTGCAGCAACTTACTGAGGCTGGACTTACTTCCATCGTGAAGATCCTGCGGGCTAGTGTGTCTGACTTCCTGAAAGTGCCTGGATTCAAGCAACGCAAAGCCCAGAACCTGTTCGATTCGATTCGTGCGAAAACTCGCGCGGTGGACTTGCCAACTCTGATGGATGGTAGTGGCTACTTCGGACTTGGCTTCGGTACACGTCGTGCTGCTCTTGTTGTCGAGGCTTACCCAGACCTGTTGACCAAATGGGAGAAGCTGACCCCTTCGCAGATCACGGCTAAGGTCGCAAGCATTCATGGGTTTCAGACGAAGACAGCCACTCAGTTTGGCTCCAACTTCCACAAGTTCACAAAGTGGTTGCGAGTATCGAAGATCAAGCCTGTGCTGCCGACCAAGATCAAGGCAGTCGGTTCGAAGTTGAAGGGCGAGGCCGTGTGCTTCACTGGATTCCGAGACAAGGCTATGGAGGAGAGTATCGTCAAGCAGGGCGGCACTATTGTGTCAGGTGTGTCCAGTAAGACTACGATCCTAGTGTATGCCGACGGCAAGTCCAGCTCCAAGCTCGACAAAGCCGAAGCGCTTGGAATCAAAACGTTTACGGGCACTGAGTTCAAGCGCAAGTACAAGCTGTGACAAACATTCCCACACGATAACAGCAGGCAGTTAGCTCTATATGCAGCTGCCTAATATAGGTATGCCCAATGAAAATTCTGACAGTGCGTGGACAGCAATCCTCAGGCAAGAGCACCTTCCTAATGCTTGGAGCTTCAATGCTCCTGCGCAAGGAGACACAGAAGAAGGCACGCGAAACCAAACCCAATGTTCTCGTCATTGGTAGTACGTTTCGCAATTCGGTTCGTGCCTACAACCTTCTGCTGGAATCGTGCGAGGCTTTGGGCTTCACTTGCGGTGAAGAAGATCGTGGATCCTTTACGCTTGACCGCGTAACTGTCGGCGATTTGAGCACTTTGTTCAAGCCGTACGAATACGTGATCGCCGATGGCATCAACTGGTCAACGCTCTTCCCGTGGGCACGCTACAATCGGAATAACATTGGCTACCTGATCGCCTCGGAAGAAGTAGAATCTGAGGCTGCCTCACCACTTTCTTACTTAGGAGAAACCCAGCATGTCGCTCTTGAACACTGACGAATACACCGGGCAGCGAGGTCTGTACGTTGGAGTGTACTTGCCTGAGACGTTCTCCGGACGAATCTTCGAGTTGTGCGAAGAGTTGGGACTGGAGAAGCCCGAGGCTGACGACCTGCACTGCACCGTGATTTACTCCAAAGAGGACATTCCGGAGAAGATGCCTGTGGTCAAGCAGGCCGTCAATGCTTTGGTTACCAGTGTGCAGCACTGGGTTGGCCACAACGGTAAGACCTACGTCGTTGCCGACCTACAGTCGATGGCTCTCGCACAGCTGCATACTCAGTTTTCCCGACTGGGTGCAAAGCACTCGTTCTCCGCGTATCGCCCTCACATCACGCTCGGCAAAATCGAGAAGCCGAGTGACGACTTCGAGGCTAAGATTGATGCACTGAACTGGAAACTCAAGTTGAATCCAGTCCACGTCGCATTCATGGGATGCAAGGCAAGCGACATTAACCAAGACTGATCGATCTAGGGTGGGCGTCTTCGGGCGACCCGCCCTTTTTCGTTTTCGGAGCGGATGCCATGAGCGCTAATCGTCTATTTGAACTACCGACCCTGAACGAAGAGCAAGAGCGGCGAGTTACGGTGTGCCGTACGTGCCCAAACTACGTGCGCGTCAAGGCTCTACTGGTTCATTCTGAGCGGTGCGCCCTATGCGGCTGTTTCATCCACCTACTGGCTGTCAAGGGATTGCGCGGTTGTCGAGAATCCCGCTGGGGATAACCGTTCGGGTTTGCGATCCTATCAGATGCTAATTTTTGAGCATCGCCCTGATCATTCCACCCTACAGGTAGAGAGACTATGAAGACACGCCCCGGCATCACCAAAATCCGAGTGCCGATGACGGCTCTGGCGAAGACCACGAAGAACAAGACCAAGAAGACCCCACGTCAGTTGCTCCTCGGCGCCATCATGAAGCATGCTTCCGGCGACCGCGGCGAAGAGATGTGTAACGCTTTCGCGGAAGGCAAGGTCGATAAACTTCGTGAGATGATGGACTCCATGACCGACGCGGTTGTGAAGAAGGCCAGCAAGCAATAAGGACCGGCAATGACTATCAGCAAACTCATTATGGTCAGCCAGAGTGCTGACATTTCGTCGTCTCCTGTAGGCGCGATGGTTGCGTGCTTGGCGACGGTGGTATTGGATATCAACGACAACGCTGTCGCTGAGTTCCGCAACAACTATCGTCAGTGGTTTGAGCATGCGAAGCCATTCGCGTCCAAGTATGGCTTTGGTCCCGAGTTTCGCTCTGTGTCGAAGCGAATCATTCGTGGCGACGACATGTTCGGCGATGATGACGACGTGGTGGACCTCGGTACTACCATCAAGCGCAATCGCAAGGCCATCTACGAAGACACTGGCATAAGCCGTGAGATGTTCAAGCTCCTGATCATGTCCGCGCGCTGCCTTGCGAAGGATGACGAGAGGGCGTGGCAGTATCTTGAGAAGAACATCAGCCTCATCAAGAACACTCGACTGACGTCCGTGTTTCTTCCTGATGAGGACGAGCCGATCGAGATCGATGGCCTTAGCGCAAGCTCGGCCTCGACACAGATGCGCGCTCTCTACAAGAAGATCACGGGCGACGCACCCAAGTACGGCTACTTCATCAATCCTCAGGATGCGAAGGCTTACCGTGAGAAGAATCCCACCCAGTGGGAAGAATACGCGAAGCTGAGCCGTGTTTTGACGAAGGAAGTCAAGCGTCAGGTGTTCCGCTATGTGCGCAACAAGCAGCAAGAGCGCGTGTCCGTCGATGAGGTGTCCAAGTATCTGGACAAACAAGGGCTGTTGCATAACCTGCCGCGTGGATTCGTCGGTGGCATGATCGGCGACGACATGTCCTACTATACGGCAGCGGGCAAGAAGCTGGACAAGGCTCCTATCGGCCTCGTTCGCATGAATCCGAAGTACGATCCCGCTCAGGACAACACCTACGTCATGTTCTCCGTGGCGTATGGCAAGAATGAGAAAGGTGGAGATGCTTCCGCTGGTCGTATTCGCACCGAGAGCATGAACGCTGCCAACAAGATCAAGCGTCACGCTGTCGCTCATGACTTCCTGAACAACGAAGACAAGATCCGGGCCAAGTGGCTGCGAGATTTGAAGCGCAAGGGTACCAAGGAACAGATCATGGCTACCATGGTTGAGCTCCTGTGGGCAACTAGCGCACGTATCGGTGGTAAGGGTAACAAGACGGCAGGTGAAACCACGTACGGCTTGTCCACCCTTCGCGCGGATCATGTCAAGATCAAGGGCACCAAGCTTCTGTTCGATTACGTCGGCAAGAAGATGGCGTCGCAAGCAGCTTCGTACAACATCGGCACGGCTGAAGGTAAGCTGGTTGGTGAAGTGATGAAAAAGCTGCTGGACGATGCCGCTGGTGATGAAATGATCTTCCAGTTCCGAGGCCGCCCCATCATTCGACACGCAATCAGTAAGTACCTGACGTCTCTCGGTACCAACATGTCGGCTCATAGCTTCCGACGTGTTACCGGCTCCCGTATGGCACTCGAAATCTTGAACAGCAATCCGTTCAAGGCAAAGGTCCAGAAAGGCGCGATCAAGGAGACCGAAGTCAACCGTTGGTTCAAGGCAGAGATGACGAAGATCGGTGAAGCCCTCCACCACCGTAACGGTGAGAAGGTTACCGGCATCACCGCGATCAAGTCGTACATCGACCCGAGCATCATCGAGAACTTCTATGCGTCTCTCGGCCTGCGCGTTCCTGCGTTCGTCCCGATCGCTAAGGGTAAGGACTGATGCATCATGAAGATTTTTGTGCCCATGCCGAACAATGTCGCAACACCAATGCAACACATGAAGACGCTCACCCAGCGCGTCATGGCCAGCTTGGCTGACCTGATGAAGGACGTCGTAGGAGACTTCGATTCCATTCGAGACTCCTTCGACTTCCGAGACGGTGCACTTGTCGCACAGTTCGATTCCCATCGCGGTGAAGAGGACTACATGTTGGACGTGCTTCTGGATCGCCAGCTGCTGCAACGTGAATTCATCCGCGTCAACGCAGCAGACTTGCTGACGCCCGTCTTGGAGCGCAGCACTGAGTATCGCAGCACCAACGCATACTTGCGCGACAATGATCTGGTGATCGTTCACACCGAGCTTTCGGATCGCGGCAAGCACAAGTATCTGGACATTCGCTTCTGCAAACTCGATCCCCGCTTTGGCAGGCCCGAACCACTTCACCGTTGAGGCTAACTATGAAAACCGAACAATTCGCCTCGACCTCGTTGTCGATCGGCTCGACACCAATGGAGATGCTTCGTTTCCGTGGTCAACAGGAACAGGAAGGCGCGTTGCGTGACCTTGCGGTACAGCACGGCGGCTCCAATATCGAAGCAAACCTCTGGCTTCCGTTTGCAGCGCGCGAGTACAAGCTCAGTTCGGACATAAGGGACTACGTCCTGATTCCGGTGCCGATCCTGTTCTCGGACTTGCCCAATACGAACGGCGATTCTCTGTCGATGCCGGAACTGCTCAAGTTCAACCCTGAACTTGGCATGCAGATGTTCAAGACGTTCCGCGGCAAGCCCACGTTCTATGAGCATGACAATCAGGATATCACGAAGGCCAAGGGAATCATCCTCGATGCCTTCATGCGTCCGCTGCGTCGCTATGGTAACGGCAAGTATTACAAGCTGGTGCTCCTGCTTGCGTATGACCGTACCAAGGATCCACTGTTGGTCAACAGCATCCTCAGCGGTGAGAACAACGCGTATTCTCTTGGGTTCTATTTCAAGAGCTACAAGTGCTCAATCTGCGGCCAGCGCTATGGTGCGAATGGTTTGAAGAACCCGTGCTCGCATACCGCACCGAAACGTCCAACGTATCGCATGCCTGACGGGCGCTTGGCTTATCGCATGTGTGAGGATGCCCGCGGCTTCGAGACGAGCGTTGTTGGAAGCCCTGCCTATGTTCCTGCGATCTCCAACGTCGTTCTGGACCTGCGAAAGCATATGGGCATTGGGTAGGAGAGATACCACATGAAGATCCTGCTCTCAGTTGCCCGTGAAACAAACTGGTTCGAAGAGTTGAGCCCGAGTGAGCAAAAGCAGTACGTTGAACAGCATCCGAAGACCAAGTTCAAGGCAACCACTGTTCGCAATCTGCAGGAGACGAAAGTTTCCGACGATGGATCGCGCACTATGCCAGACGGCAGCCCACTTCCGGATCATATCCAGAAGCTGGGCATTCCACCGAAGTGGACTAACGTCAAGATCGACCCTGATCCTAATGCTGATCTCCAGGCTACAGGACGTGATGCAAAGGGACGTCTCCAGTCGGTGTACTCGGAGAGGTTTGCCAACTCGCAAGCGGAGAAGAAGTTCCTCCGTGTGCAGGCTCTGGCTAACGAGTTTCCGAGCATCCAGAAGCAGAACGACAAGGCACGTAAGTCCAAGGATCCGCGCACGCGAGATGCCGCCGACTGTATGGAGCTCATCATGAAGATGGGCATCCGGCCGGGCAGTGACAGCAACACCAAGGCTGACGTCAAGGCGTACGGTGCAACCAATCTCCGCAAGGAGCACGTCGTCACCGAGGGAAGCAAGACGTATCTTAGATTCACCGGAAAGAAAGGTGTGTCTCTCAACCTCGAGGTAGAGGATCCTTCGGTCGCCAAGATGTTACGCCGTAGGGCAGCTGCCGATTCTGATACCTTGTTCCCCGAAGTCAACGAAGATCGTCTCCGCGAATACTCTTCGACGTTGGACGGCGGCAACTTCCGTCCTAAGGACTTCCGCACGCACCTTGGCACCAAGACTGCCATGGATGAGATGGCGAACGTCGAAACTCCGCCCAAGAACGAGCGAGAGTATCGTAAAGCCGTCATGGCAGTTGCCAAGAAGGTTAGTGATAGGTTGGGTAACACTCCTACCATCGCCCTGCAGTCGTACATCAATCCCGTCGTGTTTTCGGCGTGGAGGCCACAATGAGCTTGAAGAACACTCTACCTGAGGCCCACTTCGGCCCTATCGGTAAGAAGCCGGCACGCTGGCAGGACAGTCACACCAAGGATCCTGACGACGAGGAGCTTGCTAAGACACCGTATAGCGTAAAGGCCATTCTCGGATTCGATCCGAAAAAGATCAAGACCAAGAGGAAGTGATATGGGCATCATCAAGAATCTGGTCGGACGTATCTTCTTCGAGAAGGAGCTTGCCAAGCTCAGTCGTTACCAGCAGGCTTGCGCCATCATCTATCGTTGGAACGGACAGATTCCACAGAGCAGTCACACCGCACAGTGGATCTCGGAGGTAGGTGAGGGCAAGCGCGGTATCGATATCTACGAATTCCGCGACCTCCTGATTAAGGGTGAACAACCCAGATGGCATACTAAGGAAGGTCAGAGTCCGCACGGATACTAATTTCAAAGAGTAGCCCGCCTGCTACTGTAGCTGTACCGATGCTGTTCTGCCGCAGCTGTACCGTAATACCAAAGCCGCATAGGATCATAGACAACGCTGCCACAAGCACTTGATTGCCAGGCAGGTCACGTCGTTCCTATGCGGCTTTGCTTTTTCCAAACTACCCAGTACCCACCAAGTAACTATCTAGGAACGACCATGTCACTACTCAAAGACTCCTTACAAGCAATGGCTAAGTTGGGCAACCCTGTCGGCAAGGATCAATTTTCGATCAAGATCCTAGGTTCAGACGACCAAGACACGGCCGACGCTGTCGCCCTATCCATGGTTACCTGCACATGGGAATTTGGTATCGGAGATATCGCCGCCCAGATCTATATGTTTGAGGCACCCAACATTACACCGTGGGTCAAACGTACTTTGCTGGCGAACACTTCGCTGACGCTCATCTTCACCATGTACGACGAGTCTGGAAAAGTTCGATATACAGATACACGCTCTTGCTACCTGAAAAGTGCAAGCATCGATTGCGACGCCTCGTACGGACTTGCCACGCAGTTGGGTCCTAAGCGACGTCCTCAAAAAGACTGGAGGAATGAGTTCTTCCAATCCACCACCCCGACTAATCGCGCGTGGCTTGAGGACATGTCCGAGTTGAAGGACCTGTTGGTGAAGCTCGGCAGTCTGATTCAATCCAACGGCGGCAAGGAAGGAATCGCCAGTATGAAGCTGGTGTTCGCAAATAAACCGAGCGAGAGTTGAATATGTTCCTACAGCAGGCACGCTCTAAGACTAAGAGCATCCAGCCGGTCACATTCCATTCCCAGTTACTACAGTCGATCCCGACCGGCATTCAGAGCTTCTCCATTAACTTGGAGAATCCGCGGATATTGCAAGCCATCTCGTACAAACGGAATGGCGGCCATACCTTCAACTTCAAGGTTACCGTATCTGGGCGGATTTCCACAACCGCACCGTGGATAAAGGTGCTGGAAAGCCCGCTGACGCCGGATCCGTTTACCGCGGAAGTCGATATCCTGATCCCGGAGCTGGAACAGCGGTCCTACATTGAGTACCTTTTGCTGACCGAGAGCTTCGCTACGGAGAGCCGCATTGCCGCATTAACCATCGGATTTAAGCAATTGCGGTTCCTGGAAGACTAGCCAATTAACCACTCACAAAGGGCCTACGGGCCCTTTCGTCGTTTCTGGGCTCTAAAACACGTGGTATTTAAGCTGGTATTTAGCCCTTGACGCGGATTTCACGTAATTCTGCAATATCTAATTTCAAACAGACCAGCAACACCATAGTTGCGGGTTTTTGCGCACAGCGCGCATATTCACGACCAGGAGACTGAGATGAGCAACAACATTCAGTTCCAGGGCATCGTGGCTGTCGGGAACACCCGTCACCAGTCCGTTCTACGCTACCGTATGGCAGCGATGGGCAAGGGTGTCGCGTGCTTCGTTGATCGTGGCAATGGCACGGCGTTCGTCTCGAATGCCAGCGCGGATTTGGAGAACGTCTTCAATCCGGCCAACGGCAACCTGGACCTCGAACAGTCAGATGACGCCCTGAAGGACCTTCAGTTCACGGCAAAGGCCGGCGACGTACATGAGGCGTACCACTACCAGTGCACAGCTGGTTGCGGATCGCACATCGTGTACGATAACGTCGACCTCGTGCAGAACTGCCCGGTCTGTGCCAGCGCGGTTGCAAGCAGCGACGACGAGGAGTCGGAAGACGATTCGGAAGACCTGAGCGACGACGAGCTGGATGATCTCGACGAAGATTCCGAGGAAGATGAAGAGTCCGACGACTCCGACGATTCCGATCCCACTGCTTCCGACGAGGATGACTCCGAAGAAGAGGAAGACACCGAAGACGCTGACGAAGAAGATTTGGATGAGGAGTCCGATGAGGACGCCGAAGACGATTCCGAAGACGACGAGGAAATCGAAGACGAGGAGTTGGAAGACGACGACTCGGATGACGATTCCGAAGAAGAGGAAGAGTCCGATGACTCCGACAGCGACGACACCGAGGAAGACGAGATGAGCGATGCGCCCCTGGTAGTTGCGGCTTCGAGCCGTAACGAGGCCATCAACCAGTTCTCCAAGCTCCAAGGCAAGCGTTTGGTTGCCACGGCTTCGGCCGACAGCACCAGCGTTCTCACGGCCCACTACATGGTGTGCGCAAGTGATTCCGGCTGCGGCGCCCACATCGTTGGCGAGCAGGCTCTGACCCAGTGCCCGCGTGCCGAATGCGGCGAAGCGTTGAGCGAACCGCAGGAAGAGAGTTCCGAATCCGGCGACGAGCACAAGGCATCCCTGAGTATCATCCCGGGCGCCAGCGGCGAAGACACCGATGCCATCGACGAGGACGAAGAAGAGTCCGACGAAGACGAAGGCGACGAGGAAGAGGGTGACGACGAGGAGGAAGAGACTTCCGAATCGAGCGACGCCGGCACCACCACCGAAGGCGAAGACACCTCCGAGCCGAAGCAGCCGGAAACGGAACCTGCTCAGCCTGCGCCTGTCACGACTCCGGCCCCGGAAGGTGAAGGCCAGGCAACTGCAAGCGATGACGAGGATGAGGACGAGCTGATGGACGAAGTGTCGATCGACACTCTGGACGAGCTGCCCGATGACGTGGACGTCGATGACGTGGACGTTTCGTACAGTGCCGCGATTGCCGGCAAGCCCGCCTGGACCGCGTATCACAAGGGTCAGCCGATCGCCATGGCAACTGCCGCGACGATCCAGAAGGACCATACCGACATGTTCGGCACCGCCCGTTTCGGTTCGGTGGCTATCGCAGCTGCCAAGATCGGCGGCGCGAAGAAGGTTCTCGGCGAACTCGGCTTCAAGGGCTTCAAGGTTGCAATGTCGGTGCCGAAGCACGTCGAAAGCCGTGTGACTGCGCTCGCAAGCGACCAGAAGGCCCAGCTGGAAGTGCAGGGCACGGAACATGCAGAACGTCTGGAAGCCGCACTGGCAACCGCGATGGTCGGCATCAACCGTGGCTTCTTCGCCAACATGACCAATCCGGTTCGTGAATCGTTGATGGCGGCTCTGTCCGGCGTCGGCGTGCGCAACCCGAATGTTATCGTGGACAACGCTCTGCGTAGTTCGTTCGACGTGTTGATCGCTCAGGCGTTCGACAAGGCGCGCGAAATCATGAGCAAGCCGGAAGAGGTGCAGACCTCCCTGGCGCAGACCGTGCTGGAGACCAACTACCAGCAAGTGGACCAGGCGGCGACTGCTTCGGCAGGCAATCACCTGGAAAACCGCCTCGCCAACATCGGCACGGCGGTTGCTTCGTCGGATGTTCCGGCGAGCAAGCCCGAACCCGCAGCGACTGCTGTTGCTTCGGATGATGCCTTCGTCCAGCGTTTGTCGAATCTGACTTTCGGCACTCGTAAGCGATAAGGGCCAAGACGCCTAGCAATAGGCACTTTCGTTTTACTCATCATCCTGAATAGGAGAGCAGTCATGCTGCACATGCGCCATACCCGCCTCACCGACACCCGTCACGCAGACATTCTGCCGGGCGTCCAGATCCTGGAAGAGGGCATCGCTCTCGAATACGTCAAGTTGGACGGTGAAACCTACGTCCAGCCGTCGACCGGTACCCCGGGCCGCCTGTTCGCAGGTGTGAGCTTGGAGCGTTACGCTCCGGCCCGCAGCCTGTCGTACATCCAGGAATACGAACTGACCGAAGAGGGCACCGTCCAGCTGCCGCGTACTCCGGCTGCCGGCCAGATCTCGATCATCGAAGGCACGAACGTCATCGTCCCGACCGTCGGTGAAGAAGCTCCGGACAGTGGCACCGGCGCCGTCCTGAAGCGCGACGTCCTGATGTTCGCCCCGGGCGATAGCGCCAAGGGCCGTGTCGTCCGCGTTCAGATGGGCTACGTGCCGGATCTGGACGAAGCTCGCACCCTGCAGGGCGATGCCCCGTTCGGTGGTCACGCTTCGGCCATGGTCGGCATCATCGGTCGTATCCTCAACGGCGAAATCTCGACCTCGGCATTCGACGTGTCGAAGGACTGGACCAACGTGCTGCAGGTTGCCCTGGGCGCCGATGGCAAGTTCACCCCGGCTGGCAACAACAACGCCATCCCGCAGGTGGTCGTGAAGAACACGCCGAACGCGGCCAACCCGTTCTTGTCCCTGGCGCTGAACGTCGCCTAATCCTGGCGCCGACGGCTAAGTTGCTGGGCGCACTGTACCGCCCAGCAGCTAACAGACCTATTACATCTTTCGGAGAAGATTCAAATGAAGACCGCACCTTTCGTCGGCGCACAGATGGTACTGCGCAACGGAGACCCGCTGGACAAGCTGCGTCTCGGTAACAGCAACATGGCCGCCCTGTCGTCCTCGACCGGCGAGTTCAACGCCCACAACAAGGCGGAATTGCTGAACGTCATCACCGGCTTCATGCGCGCCATGTCGAGCGGCGAAGTCGTTCCGGCCGAGCGTTCCGCTCTGGCTTCCTCGGGCGCACTCGCCGACGAGCGTCGTGAGCGTCGTGAGATCCTGGCCGCTGCGTTCCAGGATCCCAACAAGTGGGCTGCTCTGGGTTCCGCCCTCGCCGCTCGCATCGAAGAGAACCGTGCACGTCAGGGCTTCCTGCGTAACGTCGCCATCGGTTCGACCCTGCGTCAGGGTGAAGTCGCCCGTCACGTCATGCCGTCGTGGGACGCCATGGCTGTCATCGCCACCTCGTCCTCGAACGTCGGCTACCAGCTGATCCGCAACAAGGTGTACGAAGCTGCCGAGTTCGAGCTGATCGCCAACCTGCGCGCCGAAGCCCTGGATATCGAACAGGTGTCCGGTGACCTGCTGGACGATCTGTACGAGCAGGGCGTCGATGCGATCATGGTCGCCGAAGACCGCCTGTGGAAGAAGGCTGCCGACAAGGCAGTGGGCGTCATCAACCCGCTGGAGTACATCTCCGGCCAGCTGACCCCGGGCAACCTCGCTCGCGTGCGTGCTGCCGTGACCGGCTGGAACCTGCCGGCCTCGACCGCCATCATCTCGAACGACTTCTGGACCGATATCATCGCGAACCCGGACTTCCACGAGTTCCTGGATCCGGTGACCAAGTACGACCTGGCCATGAACGGCACGCTCGGTACCCTGGTCGGCCTGAACCTGCTGACCGACGCCTTCCGCAATCCGAACCAGAAGGTTCTGAACAACGGTGAACTGTACGTGGTCTCCTCGCCGGAGCATCACGCTGCCTACACCGATCGCGGCGGCATCCGCAGCACCCCGACCGATGGCGCCAACAGCGGCAACACCACCCGCGGCTGGTTGCTGAGCGAGATGTTCTCGTTCGTGCTCGCCAACCCGCGTTCGGTTGCGAAGGCACAGCGGATTTAATTCCCCAGGTAGGTAGAGCTAGTCTAAACAGCTAGCTCTACTTTCTGCACCCCAACCTGAGGTCTTAGGCATGAAGCAGATCATTGCACGCGATCTTCTGTTGCTTGCCGCCGTTGCCTACCGCAACAATCAGTTCGATAAGTCCGGTTCGCTCTTTGCAGCCGCGCTAGCTTCGGATGATGCAGATGAGCTCCTGAAAGAACTCGACGTGGAGAATATCCTCGGAGAAGACTCTCAGGATGACTGGGGTTCCAGTTTGTCCAGTGACGCACCACGCATTGGACTCTCGGCAATTTCTGCACAAGTTGCGGACGCAATGTCCTACGTCGCGTTGTCCTCGGATGACGATGAAGAAGTCGAGATGCCGCCTCTGGCGGATATCGAGGACGAGGACGCTGAGGACGACGCACACTCCGATGATCTCAGCGATGAGATTCCGGGCACAAAGGTTCTTCCCAGTTCTCTTTCTAGCTCTCACCAGGGTGGTGGCGGTGCCAAGAAGGTGAAACTGGTACTTGGGCATAAGGGTCCGGTACGAGTGAAGTGACAGCCGAAAGGGCCCCGGAGGACTTAGGTTCTTTCGGGGCTTTTTCTTTTCCGATACAGGTACTCACACATGGCACGTCTAAGCATTCCAGCGGAGTTGGTCAAGTCGGGTATTCTGCGTACCAACCTGCACGCAGTTCGTGCCGTGTTGCAGCGTGAGTTCCGATTCAAACACTTTCCAATCTCACTTGACGATAAGGTCAAGGCGCAACAGAAGAACGATGGCTCAACTGCGTATCCCTACGGGTGGCTCGTTCCAAGTGACTCGGAGATTGTGCGCGATCAGTTGAACAACCGCGCAGTTCAGTTGTACGGTTTGCGTGTTGGCACGTTCGGTGCGGATCGAAACACGACGCGGGTGGGCTACATCTTCCCAGTCCGTATGGGTCTTGAAATGCACATCGTGTCTGGCGACGCGGACCAAACCATCCACATGTCAGAAGCAGCGCTGATTCTATCGGCTTTGCAGTCCCAACTCAGTTTTGACGTACGGTACGGTGAGAGCTTCATTCTCAACACCCGAATCGAGTTCCCAGCTAACACCTCAATTCCAGTTGCTGACACTGGCGACACCACCAAGCCTGGCGGTAGCGAGATTGTGTTGCAGCTTATCATCCATACGTATGCAGGCTTCTTTGCCAAGAAGTCTTCTGTGTACGACGTGGACCCAATCATTGGCACCAGCATCGTCGACCCGAAGACTGACACTCTTTTGGAGTTCGCTGAACTGGAGCCTGCTATCCCAGAGGAGTTCTCCAGCAATGATCCCCGTGCGTAAGTCAGAGCCAACCAAGCGCACCATTGTCACCGAGTTCAAGGTGACTGTGGCTGATATCCATCTCCGTAAGAAGGCGATGAGTGGATCTATTGCGAAGCAGGTCAACATGGAGACCGACTTCATCGCAGGCGATGCGGTGGTGACTCCAACGGGCCCGTTCATCATCGAAGATATCCGCACCGCTGTCATGGTCCACAGCTTCCGATCGATGAACATCTCGCTTACGATCGGTGGCATCACCACTCCTCCCACGGAGTGTTCAGGACTGTTCGTGTTCTACGGGAAGATCGATCGAGTAGTGATTACCACGGACGGGACGTCTCAGCGTTTCTCCTACATTCGGAGTTAGTGCCATGTCCGTGTACGATGCACCGTTCTTGGCTACGTTGCTTCCATGTGTTCCTGAACCCATGTGCGAGTTGACGATCAACCAAATCGACTCGGAGCTCAATGCTATTGATGCGAGAATACTGCAACTCACCAATTCGATGCGCTCCGTACGCGGCTCCCTGTTGGTAACCGGTGCTCCTCTTGCGAACTATGACTCAGGAGATTCTGCTCCAGTGCTACACCTGAAGTCCGTGTTCGCCTTGTCCGGACTGCAAGCAGTGCTAGACACCAATATAATGCTGAGGAACAGGCTGGTATATGCGAGGTCCAAGGCTAAGGCAGCTGCCTAGCTAGGACTGTACGACCAGCACACTTTCGTAATTTCAAGTGTCTAGTAGAACTAGCACAACCAGGAGATCCCAATGGCAACTAACCCCTCAGCCGGTGTATACGTAAGGGAGATTGATAACTCCCAGGTCGTGTCGCCCGCGAGCACTTCGGTTGGCGCGATGGTCGGTGAATCCAACCGAGGTACGGTTGGCCAGCGAACTCTCGTCACCAGTGTGCAAAACTTCCTCAAGACGTTCGGTACTCCGGACGCTTCTCTCGGTTACATGCATCACAGTGCGCTTGCCTTCCTGAACGAAGCCGATCGCCTGTATGTGACCCGTGTCGATACTGGTGCTCTCACCGGTGGTGCCTCGATCTTCTTCGGTGCATCCACAGTGAACGAAATCGAAGCGTGGGAAGAAGGCAGCTTGAAGCCGGCCGAACGCGAATTCGATATCGATGACCTGTTCCATATCTACGCTGTCGATCCCGGCGAGTGGAATCAGAAGCTTCGCGTCCGCATCTACCCCAATACCACTGTCGATGATGGTACGTTCTACGTCGAAGTGTTTGAAGGCACCACGTCAACGCCGAACGAGCGCTTCCTCGTTTCGTTGGACTACCGTATCGATGGATACGGCGTCCAGCTGAACATCATGGAGCACATCAATCGCCGTTCGACTCTGATCCGCATCGAGCAGAATTTCGAGCAGCGTGACTACTTGGCCAATCCGAGTCGTCGCTTCATCTCTGCACTGGCGCAGGCCGCATTCACTGGCGGTACCAACGGTGCTCGCGCAACCACTGGCCAGTTCATGCAGTCGTGGGATCTGTATCGCGATCCGGAAAACATCAGTGTCAACATGTTGATTGGTGCGGGTCTGACGCAGCCGTCCGTGCAAATGCGCATGAACGAGATTGCAGAAGACCGTATGGACTGCATGGCGATTCTCGATATCCCGTCGATCGAGCAGGGTGTGCAGTCCGCACTTGACTACCGTCGCAACACTTTGACGATCAACAGCAGCTACTCGGCCGTGTACTCCAGCGATCTGCTGGTGCTCGACCAGTACAGCAATCGTCGCCTGTACGTTCCGCCGAGTGGCTATGTCGCTGCGGCGTATGCCCGTACGGATCGTGATTACGCAACGTGGTTCGCTCCTGCTGGTTTGATTCGCGGCAATCTCCGAGTGCTTGGTGTTCGTCACATCTACAACCAGGGTGATCGCGATGCTCTGGTGGAAAGCCAGATCAACCCGATCCGTGTCATCGAAGGCATCGGCATCTCGATCTGGGGCGCGGACACGATGCAGACGATGGCAAGCGCGCTGTCCAACGTCAACGTTCGCCGCCTGCTGCTGTTCCTTGAGAAGTCGTTGTCCGATGCGGTTGTCTACAACGTGTTCGACCCGAACGACGAGATCCTGCGCAGCAAGCTCGTGGAAATCTCGACGCGCTTCCTGCAGGGTATCAAGGATGGCCGTGGCTTGCACTGGTTCAGTGCAATCTGTGATGAGACGAACAATCCGCCCGAGATGACTGCTGCTGGTGACCTCCAGTTGGATATCGCGCTGGATCCAGTTCTGCCTGCGAAGCGCATCCTGCTGAATGCCGTGATCAACAAGACTGGTGCACGCTTCACTGCGTCCACTGTTGATGCCTAACCCTTTAACCTTGGACCAGTTGACATGAAAATCAATGTTGTTGCCAACCAGCCGAACTTCGTCGCCAAAGCAGCTACCGATGCAAACGCCAAGTTCAAGAAGATGTTTGCAGACCTGAACGCATGCGCCAAGGAGCGTCAAGCCCTTGAAACTGCATTCACGAAGGATTTTACCAAGCTGCTCTCCGATTTCAACAAGAAGCAGAACTCGATCACCTCACGTGGCTCCAAGATTTCCAAGAAGATCGAAGACTTGGCCGAATCGGAAACTGTGGAGCTTCTGGAAGATCAGAGCATGGCTGTGGAAGATTTCAGCGACCCCGGTATTGTCAGAAAGCACTCTGGCGAAGCGCTTGTCAAAAAGCAACTCGGCGCCATCAGTCGCTGAGGGATCGGGTAGACATATGAACCGTGAACCTATTCAAGGCGCTGCACTGTTCTACATGTGGAGACTGGAAGGCATAAGAGCACGGTGTAACGATCTTGGGTATTGCATAGCGGTTCACGGTTCTCTCAACTACGACCTCGATCTGATAGCCGTTCCTTGGGTCGAGGACGCTGTTGACGTACGGACTTTGATCCAAGCCATCTGTGACTTCATAGGTGGCGCGTGCTCTAACATGGATCACCCGAGCTGCACAAAGCCCCACGGACGTCTTGCCTACACCATAACCTTTGGCGGCGGTCCTCACATCGATCTTAGCGTGATGCCACGCCAACCAAATCAGGATAGCAACAATGAGCCAGAACATCAAACTGCATGACCTTGTAGGCAAGGCAGCTTCGGTAGAGGGTGTGCCCAAAGACTGGGCCTCTCACATGATTCTCGACCTTCGTACAGCCTGTGCCCCGTTCGATGACAGCTTCAACGAAAAAGCTCTCTACGACGCAGCCACTGGCTATATGATCCCGAGCGCCAACTGGGATGGCGTGCTGGTCGAACTCCAGAAAGCCGGCTACAAGGTCAAGAAGGTCGACGCTCACCGTACCGAAATCTACGACAACAAGCATGGTCCTCTGTACGGCTTGGTCGCTGACATTCAGGACGGTCAGGTGCACGTCAGCATCATGGAGCCGCATTACCAGTCGGTGTCTGCTTCGTCTCTCATTCCGAAGTGGCGTAAGCCTCTGACCAGCCTACTGGAGATGCATTCTTCCGAGGTCGGCGTGAACGACATGGACGGCGAACTCGGCAGCGCCATCTCCACGCGGGACTGGGAAAATCTCAAGAAGATGCTCGGTGAGGCGGGCTATGTGGTCAAGCGCCAAGCCGGCGGAACGTGGTTCATCAGTGACCTCAAGAAGCCCACCTTCGGCATCTACGCAGATACCCTTGGCAGCGCCGGTAAGGTGCATTTGAACTGGTCCGATATGCCTGACCTGGGCGAGCGCCAGTTCGACGCACATGCCAGCACCGCCTTCTACGACTTCACGGCGACGGCAGCGAAAGCGCCCAGCGACAAGGCAGTGAAGAAGGCCGCAGCGGTTCTCAAGACCGCAGACAAGGCGAAAGTGGCAGCCATCAGCGAGAAGCTCAAGGGCCTGATCGACCAAGCGGTCCAGATCGGTAGCGACGAGACAGCTGCACGCAAGGTCACGGATGCGCAGAAGCAGAAGCTGCAGGGCCAGATGGACAAGATCGTCCAGAAGCAAGATGCAGCCTCGACCAAAGCCGACGCGAAGATCGCGAAGATGGCGCCGCGCATTGCCAAGCTCCAGGATCAACTGTTGCGCGCTGGTGGTAAGAACTTGATTCCGACGTCGCTTGCTGCGTACTTCCGTTCGCCTGCTGCTGAGAAGGCCGCCAAGTCGAAGAAGTCCACGGCCGTCGATGACGGCCAGCAGGATTATGTCGATGACGTGCTCGGCACCGGCAAGAAAAAGAAGGCACTGGGTAAGGGCTTGAGTGATCTGGTCAGCAAGACCAAGAAAGCCAAGGGCAAGACCAAGAAGGCTGTCAAGAAGATGATCTCGCAGTCGAGCGGCGTGGATCTTTCCAAGACTCTTTCCCCGTAATCCACTGAGCGGCAAGCACAGCCTCATAAACTCTGGAGTAATTGAAATGCCAAAGCCCTCAATCGGTGACATTGCTGCCGCCATTGCAGACCCGATGTTGTCGGACAACTTCGTCCTCGACATTCCAAACATCCCCGTACCTGGCAGCACGCAGGGCCTGCTCATGCAGTGCCAGCAGGCATCCAAGCCGGGCATGACCCTCAACAAGGTCGAAGTGCAGCTGTTCGGCCACACTCTGGAACATGCCGGCAACTTGACGTACTCGCACAGCATGGCTGTGACGTACCTCGAGAACCGCAAGGCGGAGATCCAGGGTATCCTCGAACGTTGGACCGAGTTCGCCCGCTCGCACACCAGTCAGCATGGTGCATACAAGTCCGAGTACGCTCGCGATGCGTATCTGCGAATCTTCGACCAGAAGGGTATCAAGGTCAAGGAGTATCGGATCGTCAACATCTTCCCGTCGGAAGTGCCCGAGATCCAGTTCGATGGTTCGAACTCCACGATCATCACCGTGGCTGCTAATTTCAGCTACGACTGGTACGAGTTGAAGAGCTAATCCAAGGTACAGGTAGCAGAGAAATGCCCTACGTCGTTCATTCGGCGTGGGGCTTTTTCGTTTCCCATCGTTCCAACTTCTCGCCCAAGTAGTAATTTATACCTAGCGCGGCGGCGCTTATACGACCTCGCCAGCGCCTACCTAGGGGGATGCCCAAATGTCAAAAGCACTGACAGCACTGGACAAAATCCTCAACATGCCAGATCCGATGTTGCAGTTCAAGTGGGTAGCCAAGTCGCTGCCGTTTGAATTGCCACCGGAGTACATGGAAGGCGTGGACATTCCGTTCAACAACACCTCCATCTCGGAAGGTGTATACGTCGGCGGTAAGTACATGTACTTCCCTGGAACCACTTCCATCTCATCCTTCACTGCCGCCTTCTATGAAGATCGCAATGGACGAGCGTTGAAGTGGCTGGAGTTGTGGAAATCGAAAGTGCGCAACACAAGTACAGGTGCACGTGGCCTGCCGAAAGACTATAAGCGTGACATTGTAGTAACCCAGCTCGACTCGAAGAACAACTCGATCATCACGTATCGACTCAAGAACTGTTGGCCCGCTGATACAGCAGCACTCACTCTCAACTACACCGATGGCTCTGCGCGGATTATACACCAGCAGACCTTCAGTGTGGATGACATTGAGACCACATTCCACAAGTAAAGCTACGCCCACCTATCAGGGACATTCGCAATGAAGTACAACCAGACTCAGCTCCAAGAAGTTCTCAAGAACAGCAGCTATACCGATATTGGCGCATTGCCCAGTCAGTGTCATGGGTACGATTGGAACTCCCTGTACATCCGTCCTCTCGGTGTGAAGGAGTACAAGCTCATCTCCAAGGCGGCCGTCCTTGGTGAACTGAACCACATGACGCGCGCCATCGATCTGTGCATCACGCAGTCCGCCGACGATTTGACCATCGGCGACTACTACTACATCATGCTCTGGCTCCGCGTGCACAGCATGACGAAGACGCCACTGATCATGGATTGGGAGTGTGATGCCAAGGTGCTGCAACACAAGGAGACTGGAGCGATCATCTACAACGATGAGAACTTCCAGACGCCTGAGAAGCTTGAGGAGTATGCGTGGGTCGATTGCGGACGTCACAACACCGAAACCGTCCACATGAGCAACATCAACATCATGTCTTTGGACGAAGAACGTGAGAAGGTTGTCATCCCTGAAGGTTTCGATTTCCCGCGTGCGCGCCACATCGATGGTATTCGGGCCAGCTTGAAGGATCCGGAACTCCAGCTGCTGATGCCGGCTGTGCAGTGGATCAAGGGTGACACCGTTGTCGATAAGCTCAAGGTTCTGTTTGCTGACGACAATGAAAAGGGCGTGGAGATGCTCGACATGGGCAATACGTTGGAAGCAACGTACCAGCATGGGTTCAATGAGGTGCTGACACTGTGCTGTAACCGCTGCCGTATCAAGGCTGAGCACATCATCAATCCCTCCCCGCTCACTTTTTTCCCGTAATCCCGGAGCAGGAGATCTTGGACATGCAGTATGAGTTGCTTACTCATCGGAGTATGCAGCCAAACGATGACATGCCCATAAGGTCTCTGCTGTACAATTACAGCCGCTACCGCAAGGAAAGAGAAGAAGCAGCGCGTAAGTAAACTGCCTAGCGGCTGATTGTATTTGGGCTAAGGTCCGATCGGGAGATATTTCATGGCTGGTATACTTGAATCGCTAAACGACCGCAAGGCATACTATGCCGAGCTACGTCGTAAGAATCCAGAAGATCTGGTTGGTCGCATGAGTCGATCTTCCGAGCGCCTCGCTCGACAGGTCGGTGAAGGAACGAAGAACTCCAACCAACTATTGAACAAGTTGGTCAACCAAGACGACGAAACAGAAAATCGCTTCCGTGAGCAAGGGGCACAGTCACGTAAGTTCCATGGTCAGAGCCAAGCGCAAGGTGAGCGCACCATATCTCAGGTGAAGAACCTGGGCTATGAACTCGGTAATGACATTAGCTCCATGAAGAACAGCCTGAGTGGCATTCTTCGTGAGTTGCTACAGTCGTCCAAGCGTCTGGAACGCACAATGCGTGACAGCAACGGCGGTGGAGGTGGATTGCTGGATGACCTGTTTGATAGAGGTCGTCGGCGTGGTCGTGGTCGCGGAGCTGGTAGAGGTCGTGGTCGTGGCGGCCGTGTTAGTCGTGGTGGATTGGGTAGAGGCACGCGTGCTCCTAGCCCCGCTCGTCCGCCTCCGATCCCGCGACAAGGCGGAGGCATTCTCAACTCCGCTCGCAACGCTGCTGCCCGTGCAGGATCTTCTATTCGTGGTACTGCTGGTCGTGCTGCCGGTTGGGCACGTGGCCTACTCGACGGTGGCGCAGCCGGTGAATCGGCAGCTGTATCTCGCACAGCTGGACAGGCAGCGCGCGCTGCCGCTGGAACGTCTGCTGCCGCAGGCTTGCTCCGTAAGGCGGGTACGGCAGGTGCGATTGCTGCTGGCGGCTACCAGGCCTATCAGGCACTGACTGATAAAACGAAGGATGACGGCCAGAAGGCGCAAGCCGTAGCTAACGTTGCTGGCGGCACTGCTGGTGCTCTTGCTTTGGGCGCTGCTGGTGCTCAGGGCGGTGCAGCACTAGGCACCATGATCTTTCCCGGCGTCGGTACTGCTATCGGTGGTGCCGTTGGTGGTTTGGGCGGCGGTGCTCTTGGCTACTTCGGTGGTGAGAAGATCGTTAGCGAGATCGGTGAAGGTGTGTCCAACTTCGTCTCCAAGTCTGGCATTGGTGACAACATTGGACGCGCAACAGCCGTAGCTCTGGCTCCTTTCAGCCGCGATGCGCGCGAGGCCGTGGTATCTGATTTCAAGAACAACATCATTCCGGGCTTCGACCAGACGTTCACCGCAGTCAAGACCACAGTGAGTGTGCTGGGTGATCAGCTTACCGGGTTCGCGGGCACCTTCACCGAGACTCTTGGTACTTGGAAGGACCAACTTGCCGCACAGTTCTCCAAGCTGCCCGATGGTATCCAGACAGCACTCAAGGCTACAGGCTCCGCAGCGCTCGCTCCCGTACGCACTGTAGTAGGTACTGGCAAGTGGTTGGGCGACAAGGCTCTCAAGGGTTTGGCATCAACTGGTGATACGGGTGCATCCATCGCTAACACTGTGCGTCGTGCTGCCTCGACCGCTGTCTCCGCTCTTCCTTCGGGTCTCGCTGGTCAACTCGGTTTCATTGCGGCGAAGTATGAGTCAGGCGGTAAGGGTGTCGATGCAGTATCGACCGGTAAGGGTGACCACGGTGGTGTGTCGTACGGTAAGCACCAGCTTGCTACCAAGAATGGCTCTATGGCTAAATTCCTGGCGTCATCTCAAGGCCAGAAGTATGCATCTCAGTTTGCGGGTTTGAAGCCAGGAAGTGCAGAGTTCAATGAGCGCTACAAGCAGGTCGTTGCCTCGGATCGCTCTGGCATGGAACAAGCCCAGCAGTCGTACATCACTGCCACGCACTACAACCCACTGGCAAAGAAGATCGCTGGTGACACGGGCTTGGACGTCAACAAGAGAGGCCGCGCAGTGCAAGAGGCTGTCATGTCTACTGGCGTTCAATACGGCGGTGGCACCAGTGTCTTCACCAAGGCCTTGAAGGGAATCGATACCAGTAAGGCATCCGATGAGGATATCATCAATGCCCTGCAGAGCTATAAGGCAGCCAACGTTAACACTCATTTTAAGAGTTCCGATGCGAACACCAGGGCTGGTGTAGCGAAGCGCATTGAACGTGAGCGTGCAGACCTTTTGGCAGTTGCTCGTAATGGCAATAAGGATGGCGCAGCACTTGCTGCTTCGACAACGACTGCGGTACCAGCTACGGCAAACAAGGCGGTTGTCAGCACAGCGTCAGCCACAGCGCCTGCACCCGCAGCAAAGGCTCCTCCGGTCATGACGAAGCCTGTCGTTGCCTCAGTCTCTGCTACTCCCGCCTCCCCAGTTGAACGCGTGCGACCCAACACTCCTGTCGAATCGAAGCCTGTTGCAGTCATCTCGCAACCTGAGGTTAAACCCGCTGCTCAACAGCAGAAGGCTCAGGGAGGTGTAGCTGTCGTCAAGGGTCGTAGTGGTGGCGGAATCAACTTCGAGGAGATCCCTGCTTTCGTACCGGATCCAATCATGGCCGGCATTCTATTTGGTAGGGCGTAAACATGGCAGCCTCAACTCTAGGCGCAATCGCAAACGTTGGTACAGCAGTACGACCCGATGGAAGCAACAACGGTCTTGCTGCTAGCCCCAACTATCGCATCGTCATCGATGTTACAGGTGACGAATCTGTCATCAAGCCGTTTGGTACAGCCCAGCGCAAAGTATTTCCAATCACAGCCAATCTGCCTGAGCGCTTCCACATGGAGCTCCAGTCTCAGTGGGGTATGCCGTTCGACGGTAAGACGTTGGGCGATGCCGCCTCCGCCGCTGCCGGTGCCTTGGGAGCAGGCGGTTCGGCTGGCATGATTGGTGACCTTGTCGGAACAGGCTTGACTGTAGCAGGCGTTGGCAACAAGTTGAAGAGCCAGTCTTTGCAGGCATGGGAAAGCTCCTCTGCATTGGAGATGAACTTCGATCTGATCTTTTACGCTCAAGAGAACACCGAGCGTGAGATTAAGGAGCGTCATCTCGGTCTTCTGAAACTGGTCGCACCTTCAACTGGGCCTGGCGGTGAAACCTTGATCGCTCCGGGACCACGCATCATCAACGGAGGTCGTGAAGGCCGTTTGATCGACGTGTACATCGGCAACTACCTGCACATTCCGAATTGCATTATTCGTTCTGTTGGTGCAGACGTTGTTACCCTGTTCGATGAAAGCGGCATTCCGATCGCCATGTCTATCAACATTGCCATTGGCACTCACAACGCGTGTGTCACAGGTGAGGATCTGGAAGAAATGTTCTATGGGAGCAGATCCTAATGGCAGAACAACTTGATTCCAAATACGATCGGTTCTATTCGATTGTGTCTGACCAGTATGGTGTCGATCCTCTCAAGGACAAGGTGATGCCGAGCCTCCTGAAGATCAGCACTTTTCAACCTCACATAGTCACACAGGACGAACGCGGTTCACCAGATCTTATTGCTCTCCGTCAGTACGGTAGTGAGAAGCTTTGGTGGATCGTTCTCGCATACAACGGCATTGCCTCCTACAAGGACATTGTCGAGGGCACGCAGTTGAAGATTCCGACTATCAGTGCTGTTGTCGAAGTCATCACTCAGAACTCCGTGTCCTCGGCTAGGACGCAACGCGTAATCACCATCTAGTTGGATACCACACGCCATGATCATTATCGAGGGCCGAATTTTCATCGACATTAAGATCGATGGACGTCCGCTCAGCGGTGCTAACCTTGTGCACAAGATTGCAATGCTGGAAGGTGCACCTGTAGTGGCACCGTCGCTGCTAATGATCCTCAACGATCACAGTGGCGTGCTGACCAAAGAGCTATGCCTTACGGACGCCAACGAAATTCTGATCACCGTAGGACGTAGCCCAGAGGACCTGAAGACGGTTAGTCGTCAGTACCGAGTATTCAATGTTCGGCAGATGGCAGGTCAGTCTGGACCGACTCTTCAAGTGCTCGGCATCTACGACGCTCCGAAGTACACGACCGAAGCGGCGCGTGAGTCGTTCAGTGGAACATCCGATCAGGCAATTCGCCAGATGGCTAGTGTCTGTGGTCTGGACTACGACGGCCCTTGGGATTTCAATGGTCGATCGACAGTGGACAACCAAGTGTGGATGGGCGTCACACGCTCACGTGGTTCTCTGGTGCAGCATGAGATTGCGAAGCACGCCTACATGGATGATCACAGTGCCATGTACGCCTGTCTGACTTCACTAGGCGTGCTGCGCTACCGCAACGTGATGGATGTTATTGCCACACCTGTGGACAAGATCAAGTACGTGTTCGCGTTCAACATCGAACCTGGTTCTCAAGAGCTGGAGTCGAAGCAGATTTATCTAGTCAACCAATCCAAAGAGCACAGCCAAGCTGGTCTCATGAACACCAGCCAGAACTACGGCTCAACTCTAGTTACGGATGGTGTTAGTGGCAGCACGGCGGTTGAGACCAAGGTTGACGTTAAGACAGGTGCTCCGTATCTGGCCATCAATGACGCAGTTGCACAGACTATCGGTCGTGCCAAGATTGAATACGGCCCGTTGGACTGCGGCAATACGCACGATAAGTACCACAGAGCGGAGTACCAGAACAAGAAGCAGCTCGGTCTGTTCAGTGAGCGTCTGTCACTGATCGTCCAAGATCCAACCGAAGTCCAACTGCTCGACGCTGTGATTTATAAGCAGGCCGATGCTGATCCAAACAAGCCCGTGCGCAACACCGATATCTACATCGTGATAGGCAAGACAGTGTTCGTTGCTGACGGCCAACACTACGGTGAGCGTATCGACCTAGCACGCATGTCAATCACTGAGAAGGGAGAAGCGTCGTTGAAAGCCTCAGAGCCGACATTGGCACGTGAATCGTCCGTGCCCGAGGTACTCATCAATCCAACGGCAAGTGTTGCAGCCGACTCCCTGACGCGCGCACGTAGCGTTATCGGTATCACCAATCCGATCGAAGCTGTATCCAATAAGGCTATGCAGGGTGCGTCCAAGGTCCTCAACAACGTCAAGCTGATCCAACCCAGCATCACTCGCTTTGGCATGAACATGAGGAGCTACTTGGAAAAGCCCGCGCTTGCAGCTAAGGACATTCGATCTGCCGCTGCATCGGTAAAGCAAATGCGTGACACAGCCCGTGACATGCGTAACAACGTTCGGCAGATGAATCAGGCGATCAAGAGTGGTAACGTCATGATGGCCGCCGCAGGTATCAGCAATGTCGCTCAGGCCGCTGCCTACTTCCGACCTGACGGTATCGTTGGTAGTTTCAGCTCCATGTTGGGCGTCACTCAGGTGATGCAGACCACTGCCCAAATCTACAACTCCATCTCGGGCCAGTTGCAGCTGATTCGAGAGCCTCTGGACGCAATCGAAGGTATCGGTGGTGAGATTGATGGCTTGGTTGGAGGCATGACCAGCATCGTTGATGACTACCAGTACGTTATCGGTGACATGGCTGGCAGCTACAACTCGATTCTGAGTTCGGTCACGGGTGAGGAGCGTCGTCTCAACATCCCGAACATTGAACTCAACCGAGTCAACTTCGAGTCCATGATAAGCAACTCCATCGCGGACAAGACTGGATCCATTCAGCAACTGTCGTACATGATCCCAACGGTTGACGACGTCCAGTCGGATCTGTCTCGCAACCTGCTGGTCAAGGATGACACTCGCAACTACCTGTGGGCTCCGGAAACAGGCTACTTGGCTCGTGCTGTTCCAGTGAGCGCCCTAGCCGATAAGATCAACGCGCTATCGGATCAAATTGAGAATGCTGATCGCCAGATGGATGCCTATGTGTACGAACGGAGTCAGACATGAACGGCGCGGGCCAAGGCGATAGCAACACTCTGCATAGAGGTCCAATGGTTGCCGTAGTGGTCGACAACAAGGATCCGAAAGAATGGGGACGCATTCGTGCGCGCCCCAGCACCATTTTCGACGGCATCCCGGATGAGCATCTACCTTGGGCTATCATCAGTCTCCAGCATCCTGGTGGTGCCAGTGCTGCACACGGACGGTTCGAGGTGCCTGAGATAGGTGCGAAGGTGTTGGTGCAGTTTCAGAATGGCAACCCTTTGCATCCTGAGTACAAGGGCTATTTCATCGACGAGTCTACCAAGATGCCCGAGTCCTCTGTTAACTACCCAGATCGAACAGTGGTGCTCTGGCCAAGCGGTTCCCTTATCATCATCGACAAGCGCAGTAATGATGTGTTCGTGCGCAATCAGGGCAACCTGCACATGCTTGTCGTCGGTGACATGAACATGAAGGTGATGGGAAGCGTGAATGAGCACATCACCGGCAATCGTGTAACACGCGTTGATGGTAACGACACCTTGGTAGTCGGTGGCAATGCTCACAAGTTCGCAGCCGGCATCGTCGACAAGGCTGATGGAAATCTATCTAGCGAAGCCGGTAGCACGCACCAGATCTATGCTGGCGGTACATCGCATCGAGATGCGGGTGGTTTGATTCATGATGACGGTGGCGGAGGCCCTAGCGGCGCTTCTGCTCCAGGTCCCACTGCATTTCCAGCTTGGCCAGGCGTCCGCGGCACAACCCCGTAGCGCTAGTCTTCGTAATTTCAACGTATCAAACGGAGAGGTAACATGCCTGCAGTGACTCGACTTGGTGATTTGTGTACGGGTCACGACGGCTACCCACCGCGCCCCTCAATCACTGCTAGTTCCAAAGTGTTTGCGTCTGGCAAAGGCGTTGTCTGTGTAAGCGACGCCTACGCCGTACATTGCAGAGGTTCTAGCTGCCACCCAGGTACTGCCCAACAGGGTTCACTGAAGGTATTTGCCTCAGGCAAGCAGAAGATGCGAGTCGGTGACCCTATCAACTGTGGCTCATTCGTAGCTCAGGGCACTCCAAAAGTTCTTATCGGGTGACAACAATGGCAACCAACAACGTGGATGGGGAGATCATCTACTCGGACGTGAACCTGGATCTTGGGGCAGCGTCTTCGTATGAACTTCTATACAACGGCGACGCGGTGATGCGTTCGATTTTGACCATCCTCACCACTCGACGTGGCACTCGCCCGTTTCGCCGAACGTTCGGCAGTAGCCTTATGGAGCTTCTGTTCGATCCGCTCGATGACGTGACAGCGAAGCGCATTCGCACACAACTGCTGCGTGACATTGCTGCTAATGAACCGCGCGTTGCAATTCAGGAAGTGGAAGTCCTTCCCGACAATGGGATCGATGGATACTACATCAACATCGTAGGTTGGATGGTGCGCTTGAACAATCAGCCACTGTCGTTCAACTTCAACCTCAAGAGGAAAGTATCGTGAGCGGAGTACCAGTTCGTCTTTCGCAAACCAAGCCGGACTTCGAGTCTATCGTACTCCAGCTACAGCTGTACCTCTCGACAAAGGGAACGTGGGTCGATCAGCAGACTTCCGGCACAGGTCAGACATTGATCGAAGCCGTGTCGGCTGTAGGTACGTTCAATCAGTTCGCGACCGAGATGAGTTTTCGCGAGGCGTTCCTGTATACGGCGCAGCGTGACTCGTCGGTCTATGCTGGTGCAGACTTTCTTGGCGTTCACGTCAAGCGCAAGACACCGGCGAAAGTTCAAGTGCAATTTCGCCGTACTCGAAACATTGAAATCCCAGTTGTGATTCCTCGCCTGTCATCTTTCCAGATTGACGGGCGTTTGTTCTTCAATCGGGATCCAGTTACTTTCAGTTCCGGTTCGCAACTTGCCGATCTAGTGTTCCTGTACCAAGGCGAAATTCGTACTCGCACTTTCCAAGGCCGATCCTCTTCCTTTCAGGAGATCGTTCTACGCGAGCCTGGATTCAATGTCTCCGATCAGGACGTGAATGTCTTCCTCGTCAACGCTACATTGAACGAGCGTGAGCTATGGACGCCAACCGAAGACGGACTATGGATCGCCGGTGCCAACGAAAAGGTCTACTACGACCGAACGGATGGTGACGGAGACGTGCTGCTGACCTTTGGTGATGGCACTCACGGTGGCATGCCGGGCATCGGTTACACGATTGAGGTCCTGTATGCAGTGACCTCAGGCTCGGCTGGTAACAATGGCGGCTCCGGTCTATCTGTGTCCTACGTTTCTGACACGGACGTGCAAGGTACAACCCTGACTGCTATAGTGGGCGGTGCGGACGAAAAGCCAGCTTCGTTCTATCGAAACCTGGCGCCCCAGATCTACAAGGCACGTAAGCGCTGTGTTACCCCAAGTGACTATAAGGCACTGTGTGCTGACTACCCGGGTGTTGCCTCTGTCATCGTACAGGCTCAGAAGGACATTGCGCCTGGTGATCTGCGTTGGATGAATGTTGTTCGTATCTGCATCCTGCCCTACGACAACGATGCTTGGACTGATATCGAATGGGCAGATTTCCTGACATGGATCCAAACGCGTAAGCATGCGGCTGTCCTCATCCAGAAGTTCAACCCGCAGCGCCGAGATGTAGCTGTAAGATTGAAACTCGCCCTCAAGCAGAATGCCATTCCGGGTGAAGTGTACCCTCAGGTGGATGCTGCAATTCGCGCGCTGTTCGACAAGGAGATCAACACTCTCGGTAAGCGTATCGCCTTCTCCGATATCGTGGCCGCCGCTGACATTGATGCGGTTGACTACGTTCAGGTGCAGACTCCTCAGTCGGACTTCTACGTGAGTCCCGAAGACGATGCGATGGCTCCGTACGTGTGGTGGAACTTGACTTCACTCCAGATCGACATTGCGTTCTCCGAGCGCCGTACCTACAACGACCGTAAGTAAGGGATAAACCGTGGACGATATCCAGCGCGCGAGCATCAAGGACCTGTTCTCCAATGTGCTTCGGGAGAACAAGACATGGCGTGATCTAGCGCAAGCCGTCGATTACGTTTTCTCGACCAACATTGAGGATCCGATCGACCAGTTGGCAAAGCTGCGTTGGATCCGCCGTGAGAGTGATCCCAGTGTGCTCGAAAACAGCGCGCGCCTGTTGGGCTTCGACTTGACACAGGACGTGCTGTCTCTGAACGCAGAGAACTTGACCAAGATCGTTACACAGCTTCCGCATTACCCAGATCACAACAGCACCCAGTACTTCACGAACTTCATCGACATGCTGCTCAATGCGATGACGGACGTTCGGTACCTGTACACCAAGGATTACGTCAACTTCGTGGAGAAGCCAACCGGCCCGTTGATCATTGACGGCGGCGATTGGTTTGAGACCACGCACATTGAACTGAATCTAGGCTTGCTTCACTTCGACTCTCTGCTGCTGTCCGATGGCGAATCATTGTATTCCCGTGTCCGTGAGCTTTTCCATTCCTTCTCTCCTGTTGCGCTGGTGATCGAGCGATTCTATTTCGTTATCGTGATCCCTGACAAAGAGTGGGTAGGTGGAAAGGCGTTCGGCATTGGCGCCAAGTACAGTGCAGGATACGCCGAAATCACAATCGAATAACCTATTAGGAGTATGCAATGCCTATCGTTGTCACTGACACCGGTATCGCCGATGCCCGCCAAGCGGAGCGCGGTGGCTTTCTGGTCAACCTTGCGGAGTTTTCTGTATCGGAAGCAACTGGATTCGACGTTCGCGCCGATCGCAGTGAGCCTGTTGGTACTCAGCTGTATCGTGCTGCTATTGAATCTATCGAGGCAATCAATCGAGATTCGGTGAAGCTCACCTGCACTGTACCCAAGGGCTTCCCATCAACTGGCCAGTGGGATCTTGGCGAGGTTTGCATCTGGAATGAGGCAGGCGGGTTGTTCGCCCACGGTGCCTTCACAGTGTTTCCGAAGACCGATGAGTTTGGTCTCAAGTTCTACGTGTATGTGACTCTCGCCCGTCTGGGTGACGTCATCAACATCACCACCTCCGACACCATGTCGTTGCCTGGCTCCGCGTCTGTGTCCTCTCTCCAGCCGCCTGAGACTGCACAACAGAATGTCGTTGTAGTCGGTGATGCAAACTCGCACAATCAGGAAGTGATCGCAGGTCTCCCCGCATCCTCTTCTTCACCCGCCATCGCATACAAGCACGGTCCGGGTGGCAAGCTTTGGGGTTTTGCTGGTCACTCTCGCGTCTTTGCGGGCAAGCCATCCTCGCTGCTTGACCAGTCGCACTTCATTCTGGACCCAGGTAACAACGGCTTCTGGCTTGCTGATGATGAAATCGTTGTCGTGCAAATCACCGGAGGTTCGGCACAAGGCCAGAGCCGGAAGATGCAGTACGACTCCAGCTCTCATCGATTCTCCAGCGTGGACAAGGCATTCAGTGGCTTGAGCGGTACGTCCACGATTGCGATGTGGCGTTCTCATGAAGTCGCATTGCCGAAGCGCCATAGCGGCATCCCAAGCTACATGGTGCTCGGAGTAGGCCAGAACTCTTACTCGTCCGTCGTGTCCTCGCTTTCGCCGTCACGTCTCGAACCCTATGCGTATGCATTCGTTGGTAACGGCGGTTCGACATACGACATTCCGGATACTTCGCTGCCCTTGAGCCGCGTTCCTGACGCCAATCACCTGATCATTGTCATCGATGGAGTAACCCGCCCTCTCAATGACTATGCCCTGTCCGGCAACCAGCTGACCATCAATGGTGGTCTGGCAGTCGATAAGCGTTGCTTTATTTGGGCATTCGCTCGCGCTACCGACAACATCGGCGGCGTGATGAAATTTCAAGACTCGATCTACGAGACGACTGGAGCTAACGACTACCAACTGTCGACCGTACCCGAGACGAACAACAATATCCTGGTAACTGACAGTTCCAGAAAGGTGTACTCTCCTGTTGACTACAGTAGGGTTGGTTCTCGTCTTGTGTTTACCGAGCTGGCAAAGCCTCCGATTGGTCGCAAGTTGACAATCGTCCAAGGCATTAGTGCTTCAATCTCGGATGTTCGTGGTGTATTGACTCGTATGAGTTTTACCGCTCAGACTGACACCCGCGAAATCAACTTATCGGAGAACATCGCCGATAAGTCGAACGTTGCTCTGTTCATCGCAGGCACTTGGGTAGAGCGTGCACGTTACTCCGTAGCTGGCTCCAAGATCAAGACCATGGATGAGATCGTCGCGGGCCAGCAGGTTGAGTTGCTGGTGTTCTCCGGACTCGATACGGTGTCTGTCACGTCGCGTGGTGGATATGACGCAGGCCCAGCGTGGATCGATCCTGCAGGTGACGAGGGTACTCCAAACAAGTTGCAGACCGCACGTCGTCGTTATGTGGCTCAAGGTCAGGCCTCGTTCGCGGTGGAGTCGGTTGTCGATCAGTACCACCTGATGGTATTCGTCAATGACAAGTATCTGCCCCAGAGCGAATATCTGTACGATGGCACCAACATCTGGCCTCGCGAAGTCATTACGGGCAATGCAACGGTTGAGATCATTTGTTTCGTTACGCGTGACCACAGCGGTACCTCTGCACATCCACAACTGTCGCGTTTGACCAGCACTGGTTCAAACTCGGTCATGATTCATCCCAACGCCGATCTCGGTTCGCTCATCGTGTTCGTCGGAGAGCGTTACGTGCCGTCGACCGCTTGGACCTACAATGCCCAGAGCGGTCAACTCGTGTTCTCTTCGGCACTCGCTGCCAACATGGAAGTTACTGCCTGGTCTTATCGAGATCAGGACGAAGTCGGTAAGCAGGTTCGCATGTATGCTTCGTCCTCGGTGATGACTTCCAACACGCGCTATCTGTTGAAGGGCGCATTGGACGAAGTGCAGGACATGGTGTTGTTCTCCAACGGAAGGAGCCTCAGCTACTCAACGTTCCAGCTGAGCAATCAGAACAACTTTAGCTATGCATTGTTTAACAACGCCCAGCAGGCCCTGATCGGCACAACGCTAAACTCGGTTGAGTTCTCGACCCGTACGCCACGTACTCGACTCGTTCTTCGTGATGAGTTGGGTGGCTACTTGCGAAAGGATCTGAACTTCGCGGACGTTCCGGACAAGGCGCTTGCCAAGCAGAATCTGGGTGTGATCGATCCGCCGCCTCCGCAGGATCTTAGCGGTTTGTTGGTGAAAGCCATGAACCTCGCTGACGTTCCAGACAAGGCAGCTGCTCGCCAGAATCTGGGTATCACGGATGCTATCTCTCAGCTTACGCAGCAGGTGCTGTTGAAGCCGAACAATCTTGCTGACGTTCCAGACAAGGCAGCTGCTCGCCAGAATCTGGGTATCACGGATATCATCGCGCAGATGATGCAGCAAGTTCTGCTTCGTGGTAACAACTTGTCGGACGTTCCGGACAAGGCGGCAGCGCGTGCCAATCTTGGAATTCCGAACAACGCAGCAATCGAATCGATCATCAACTTCGGTAATCAGAGTTGGCGCGTTAAGCTTGGCGACCTGATCATCATCGGTGGCAAGTACCGCCATCCGTTCCAAGTCGGCGAAGTCACGGTGTTCATCCCGTTCACAAACCCGTTCCCAAGCGGTTGCTTGAACGTCATCCAGTCCACATGGTTGCCGACTCCGAGCATGTACTTCGACGGTATCTCTCAGCTTTGCGGTACGCCGTCGGCTGGTGGCTTCACCATTCAGGTGCAGACCTCTGACTCGAACTACCGCAAGTGGCAGGGTCTTGACTACATCGCAATCGGCTGGTAACTAAGGACCCAACCATGGCAACCTCCCTTACGGAGTTCGTAGATTCAATTCGGACCATCAGTGACATTCGCAACATGGATGAATTCAATCCTGTTGCGATCAAGGTAGAGCATCCGGTGTCCAGTGCCGAGTTCATGATCCTTGCTGCTGTTCGTCCGCCGACCAGTTTGCTCGTTCCTCTGTATGGAATCTGGATCAACTTCGATCCGACCAGCGCTGATTTCAGGCTGGTCTTCCGTGCCGAATCTTTCGACGATCAGGGTAATGCAACGTGGACACAGATCGATACGTATGATGATCTGTGGCTCTTCCCTCAGGAGTATCAGCTGCCTGCCGGTCCACGCGGTCCAAGCGGCCCTCAAGGTGAGCGAGGTCCTATCGGTCTGAGCGGGCCGCGTGGTCCAGAGGGCCCTCTTGGTCCGTCAGGCGAAAAAGGAGACAAGGGAGACAAGGGCGATCCCGGCGGTCAGGGTACTCAAGGTACTCAGGGCGTCAAAGGAGACAAGGGCGACAAGGGAGATGATGGCGTAGATGGAATCGACGGTGTCAACGGCGAGAAGGGAGATAAGGGCGAGAAGGGAGATAAGGGTGATCCTGGCGACCGCGGTCCTCAGGGCATACAGGGTACCCAAGGTGACAAGGGTGATCCCGGAGACAAGGGAGACAAGGGTGATGTTGGTAACTTGACGCCTCCTGGAGTTCCGGGTCTTGTTCTGTTCGACAATCCGGAACAGACCGAAGGCTATCAGTTCGACTATATCGCCAAGCAGTTCTACGCTGTCGAGACACCTTTTGACCTTGCTCGTCTCACGTCTGGCGCATCGTTCGACTTCGCCTCGGTGTTCAGTTCATGGCGTCGTTACTCGCACGGCTCGCCTGACATTCAACCGTCGTCCGCAGAAGAGCTTACCTCGTGGGCGTTTGACTCGGAGACAGGCACGATCGTCTCCACGATCAATAGCCTGACTCATCTCGGCTTCGTATCGCCAGCGTTCTATGAGCGATACAACATGGTTGCAGACGCATCTTCTTCCGATACGGATGATGACGTGATTGGCGTGGTCATCGCATTCGCCGTTGACGGGAATGGCAAAGAGCACACGTTGACAGCGCTGCGTACCTCCAGAAAAGCATCTGCGCAAGCTGGCGTTGGTATCAATTGGGCGATCGTCTACAACTTCAAACGTGCAGACGAAAAGCTGATCGCCTCGGGTCCGAATGTTGCCGATGCTTCCACCGGCTGGGAAGGGTTGAAGGTACGCTTCTATATCAGGCGTGAGGCTGACCAGATCTTCGCCTATACGACTGGAGCATTGGCTACGCTTCCCGAGGAGGATCCCGATAACAACAACCCGTACGGCGTACAGTTGAATACGGAGATCGAGCTTGACTTGACTTCCGATCCGGTGCTATCCGTATTCCAAGGTGCGAAGCAGATTGGTATCTGCTGCTTCTCTCAGAAAGACACCACGTTCTCTTCGTTTGGTCTGCGCAATCAGACTTTTCTGTACTACGACCTGCGCGATGAAAGCATGTACGAGTATAGTGGGGAGACAGGTGTATCGACCGAGATGGATGTTGAGCTGGCGTCAATCGTAGGTGTGGGCCGATTCGTATACCATCCGGATCAGGATCGCCTGTACTTCACGACACGCACGTCCATGATCCGTGTACAGACCAACATGTACGACAACACTCTGGGGGATACGCGAATCGCGATTCAGCGCGAGCACGGACTCTTCGTCGGTGATGTGCTTACGGTGAATCCGGCTGGCACTATTGTCAAGGCGAAAGCCAATGCAACCGACACCATGGATGCTGTCTACATCGTAGAGAAGGTGTTGAGCAGCACGCTGGCTATCGCTAAGATTGGCGGCGTGGTGTCTAACATACCATATACGCTTGTTCCGGGTGCAACGTATCGGCTAAGCTCCACCGATGCAGGTCGATTGGCCCGCTCTCCTCAAACGCCCGTTGACGTTCCTTGCTTCAAGGCCATGACAACCAACTCAGGCGTGTTCATTCCACGGCTCATGTCGAATGTGGCTTTGTCGGGTTTGCAGACACAGCTTAGTGGTTGGAGGTACCTACCGAACGTTGAGCAGGGCGATACGACGGACTACAGTGTGGTATCGTTCAATGACAGTTCGTGGGCTGAGGGTGAAGCCCCGTTCGGTAATCTCACCGCCTTCACGTCGAGCGGCGATGCAGCAAAGGCGTACAACTCTCGATTCAGTGATAGGGTCAAGACGACGGTACCGCTCGACAAGAAGACATGGATGCGGCGTGTGTTGGCGCTGAACACGACACCCAGCGGATCGATTACTCTCACGTCCTACTGTGACAACTCTTTCCGCCTGTTCATCAATGGCGTTGAGGTCACTTCGGCGTCTCAGGCTACATCTGGCGGCCAGTCTGTGGTAGTGTCGAATCACGGTTTGGTGGCAGGGAATAACCTGATCGCCGTAGAGTTTGTGGATGACGTTTCTTCTAGTGTCGACCAAAGCTATTTTGACTTTGCACTCGACTTCTGATACAGATGAATAGGGCAAAAGGACTTGCCCGTAACCTAATAGGAGACACCAATGCTTGTCGATAACTTCGAGGACTTCGGCTCCACCCCATACACGAATGTGGTATGCCGATCTGGCTCCGCATTCCCAGCACTTGCCGTAGTGGGTCTTCTGTTCGTGCACGCCACTCATGGACTGTGCGTTTTCACTCACACCTCTCAATGGCGCAAGGTCTCGCGCTGATCTAAGGAGATCACTATGAAATTCGATAATGCCGTAGTAACCAACGCCTCCGATGTAGTGGCCGACAACGTGACCACTCTGCCGGTGAGCCCAACTACCAATCGCCTCGTGTATCTCACTCAGGCCGATGGATCCAACGTTGCAGGACTCTACATCTGGAGTGTGACCAACACCTGGATCTTGTTGTCCAATGGTGCTGTCGTAACCTGAAGCGATTGTAAGTGCGTCAGCCGTTCTACACTTATGGCGACTACTAGGATGTAATCACAACCGGCGTTCCGGATAAGAGTGCGGCGGGTAATGGATGGGAGGAGTTTGGTCATGCTTGCTAACAGTCTCAGTCTACATGGGATGGATAAGCTACCGGTCGCTGCCGGTGAAGGAATGTTGGTATACCTCCGCAACACGTATGGTGCATATCGTCCGGGCATATACATAACGGATCAAGGCAAATGGAAATCCGTAAATCAGATTTCCGTACTGACGGGTATGCTGAGGGTGATCACGACCGATGCCTTGGGTGCAAGCGTCGAGGTTGACCTAACGGCCGAAGAAGTAGCCCGATTGAAGGGACTCAGTTCCTCGGTGCAAGATCAGTTGGACTCAAAAGCAACCAACTTGGCAGTCAACCAAGCCTTGTCTTCCAAAGTTGAGTCAGGTGTCATGGCTCAAGCGTTGCTTTTGAAACTTGACTCTACTGTAGCCGCTCAGACGTATGCAACGAAAACTGCCCTGACTGAGGGCCTGGCGACCAAGTCTGATAAGAGTGCCGTGGATCAAGCGCTATCCGCTAGGTACACCAAAGCGGAAGATGACGCCCTGCTCGACAAGAAGGCAGACAAGGCGGCAATGACAACAGCACTCAACTCCAAGTCGGACAAGGCTGCTACGGACCAAGCTATTGGACTGAAAGCGGATAAGTCAATCGTTGAAGGAGTCTTAATTAAGGCCGTTGAGACATTCTACTGGCATGGAGCGCTGACAACATCTTCTGCTGGAGGATTGCGCTGGACCCCTCCATTCAAGGTTCAGATCGTATCTATCCAAGCGTGGCTGGGTGCACCTTCGACAGGTCTGATTACGAGTACCGCCGTGTGGGATGTTCGTAAGAACGGTGTTACCGTACTGACTACTGCGGAGCGGCCAACGATTCCAATCGGAGCTTCTGCCAGCCAAAAGACAGTTCCCGCAACACCTGTAATCTTGGAAACCACGGACTACTTGACTGCCCACGTTATCACTGCGGGTGGTACTGATGGCTCACTTCGTATTGAGTACAAGGCGGTATAAGCCCAGGTGATTCCGACCAAACAACGTAATTTCTAACAGTACAGACCACCCAATCACCACACAGGACCAAACTCAAATGTCATTCCTCGACAAGATTCGCAACTTCGATCTGACTGATTCCCGTTGGCTCACGAAGGAGTTCTTCCGTACGATCCCACTGATCATCGCCTGCCTTCTGTGCTTCTGGGGAGACTGGGGCACGTTGCTGATCCTCAAGTACGTGTTTGGTATCGTGTTCGCCATCGCTCTGCTGTCGCACTTTATTCGTAAGGTGCTGTTCCCGTACGTCAAGTTGGGTGACGTTTCGCGGGAAGCTGCCAAGACTCCGCTGGGCGCTGGACTCATGTTTCTCGGGTTCTGTATGATCCTCAGCGTGCTGCTGTTGGTATCTGCTGAATTCTTCAAGTGAGTTCTGACGCCAGCCCATGCTATCGTGTGGGCTGGCGTTCTAGTTTCCAACTGATTCGGTGATCTATGAACAATGACAGCTTGACTCTCATCGGAGGAACGCTAAACAATCTTGCGCTGCCAAACGCTGGCGTTGCACCTTCACGTGTGAACCAGTTGGCTGTCCGTGGCGGATTCATTGTACAGGGTGTCGTTGTTGACAACGCCTTGTCTTGGGCCTCCGTGCTTGACATGCGAGACTTCCTGTTTCCGTTCACCGACCACACGTTCACCTCAGCGGGCGTCAGTGGCGCCAACGGTCCAAGTCTCGCTCAGTTGCGCTCTGCATACTCCCAACGCCCGTGGGCTACCAACACATCGCTGTTCAATGTGAGTGGCGGTATCCAGACGTTTGCAATCCCAGTCACCGGTCGTTACCTGATCGAAGCCTACGGTGGTAGCCGCTGTGCTATTGATTCCGGCGGTGTTACCAATCTGCCTGTTGTCAGTGCTCAGTTCGATTTGCAAAAGGGTGACGTCATCCGTATCCTCGTCGGGCAGGCGGGTGAGAATGTGCGCTTCATCTCGGGAGGTGGCGGTGGTACCTATGTAACATCGGCTCAGCTTGGGTTACTGCTTGTTGCTGGTGGTGAAGGTGGGGCTGGCTCTGGGTATGTGGCCAGCGGAGCTTTGATCACAGCACGCCTTGGCGGACCCTCAGTAAGGAATACAACATCAACACCTCCGTCAGTATCTGAAGGTGCTACCAGCCCAGGTGCAAGTTTCACATCTGGTAACATCAGCGCCGGGGCCGGCGGTGGCGGTGGTTATCTAACGGCATCTTACGTGTTAGGGTCTGGCCAGGGTAGAAGCTATGCCGATGGTGGTGCTGGCGGCACCATTACTACAGGCACTGCTAACTGCGCGGGTGGGTTTGGTGGCGGTGGTGCTGGATCTTGGCGTGCCAACACCTCCTATCACGTTAGTGCTCGTGGCGGTGGTGGCGGATACACAGGTGGTGGCGCAGGCTTCGCAGACTCCACATCTGTCTCACAACCAGGTCGAGGTGGTCAGGGTGGTTGCTTCGTTGCAGACTTCGCGACCAACATAGCGTACACTGCGCGCAATTTAACTTCTGCTTTCAACGGACAACTCAAGCTAACGCTGTTGTCTTAGATATGTGTAACGCCCAAAGTGGAGAAAATAGATGAAAGCCGATTCCCTAACGTATGCGGGCGGTGGCCTAGCAAATCTTGCGGTTGGAATAGCTACGGGCAATGAGCCGAGCGGCCCTCTTAACCAACTGCGTCTCAACAACGCAGGTTTCCTGTTGTTGCGCAACTCGTCAGGTACTTTGATCCCGCACGAATACGTCAACGGTCCTGTGGTCGATCCTGGTTTGAACTCCAAGTCGTTGCGAGTGCCGGGTCGATTCCGTGCGTCCGGCGGGCCTATCACCAGCCAGCAAGGCGTTGAAAGTTCGAGCGCCCTGTGGAACGGCACGACTGGTATCACCGAAGCCACGGACATGCCGTACACGAAGATTACGGCCGGTTGGGTAGACAGCTTTCGCAGTATTCGATTTAACGGCACCTCGAACAATCTGTACAGCAGCAACGCCGCTGTTAAGAGTGCTATCACGTTCGGCAGCGCGCCGTTCACGATCAGTCTGTGGGTCAAAGCTGATCAGGTGACCAACTCGTTCCGAATCCTTGAATGCGACGGCGGTCAGAACATTGCGTACTCCTCGTGGTTGTTGTGGCGTAATGCAGCGCGCGCCGGCTGGACCTTTGAGGTCAGCTTCAACAACACGCAGTTCAACATCAGCACCAACTTCGGCGTAGCTACTGCTGGCGTATGGACACTGATCACGATTGTGCGTGATACGGAGAACAACTGGAACTTCTTCCAGAATGGCATATTCCAGACCAAGACCACAATTGCAGGCTCCATCTACAATGGTAACCTCGGTCTTGCAATCGGCCACATGTTCATCGGCACATGGGGTGGAACGAACATCAGTGCTCGAATGACTGGCAACATCGCGGATATCCAAATCTACAAAGGCTATGCGTCCAATTTGAACAACTTCGCAGTCCGGCCGGTACCGTTCTTCACCTAGGTCTGGGCCATCCATCTTCGTAATTTATACCATCGTCTAAGGAGCAGCGCGCCATGCGTATCTTTGCAATTCTCCTAGCGCTTGCTGCCCTTAGTGGTTGCAAGCCTGAGGATCGTTCTATCAATCAGCCTGGTTTGGAACAGCTTGCTCCGATTGCCGAGGAGTTGGATATCGAGGAGGACAAGCCAGCTCCTGTTGTGATCGAGGTGGTACCTGTCGTAAAGGATCCGATCGATCCATACGTTGTAGTCAATCCGTCTCCGATCACGGTTGCACCGGTAATCACTCCTGAGCCACCCGAGCCGACAGCTCCTCTGCCGAAGATTCCTGATCGTGCAGTCGAACTCATGCCAAGTGTCATTCAAGCTATCGATGACATTTGGCCTGACATGCCACAGCGTTCGTACTTCCCAGCGCAGATTGAGGCAGAGTCGTGCATCACGCTTACACACTCGAAGTGCTGGAACCCGCGTGCTGAACTCAAGACCAGTCGTGAGTACGGGTTTGGTCTTGGCCAGATCACAATCGCATACAACGCAAATGGAACGGAGCGCTTCAACGTATTCACCGAAGTGAAGCGCCAGCACCCGGACTTGAAGAACTGGGCTTGGGAAGATCGCTACAATCCTCTTCTCCAGATCAAGGCAATCGTCGTTAAGAACAAGGTCAACTGGAACTCCATCAAATGGGAAACAGCTGACCTCGACAACAAGATGGCGTTTCTGGCAACGTTCTACAACGGCGGCAGTCCTGCAAAGGACCGTACGCTGTGCATCAATACGGCAGGATGTGATCCCTCCAAGTGGTGGGGTAACGTCGAACTGTATTCGACCAAGTCGAAAGTCAAACTCAAGGAGTATGGCAATCGGTCCTTGTTTGAAATCAGCCGCGAGTATCCTACCAAGGTGCTGCGTACAAAACGCCCCAAGTACATCCCCTACACCGGCACCTGATCTACACGGTCTTTAGGAGACACCTCTGTGTGTGACGAAATCAATCGCAATCAAATCGCTCGAAAGAACATCCTCAAACTGCATGGAGTGCCCGTCGGCGAAATTTACACAGATGCAGTGAACAACGCGATCGTCAACGCCAATCAGTTTACGGCCGATGAAAACTCGGCCAGTGGACCAAAAGAGTATGTACCCTCTGCTCTCCAGTACATGTCCGAGGAAGAACTGCATGCGTTGGTGCGAGCAGCGAACGAAAAGGGTGAGGATCCCGACTCGCTATCTCGTCGTCGTGCTGCCGGTGAGTTCTACAAGCTCATGCGTGAAGCTGGCTTGATGCCAAGCTCCGACAACGGCAAGGTTACTCGCGTTGACCTCAGTGCTGAGGCTGGAGTTCTGGCTCCTCCCCAGAACAACGCCGGACTGTATCAAGGCCGCATTGAGCAAATCGACCCCACCCGCTACAATACGATTGACGTCCATCCTCGTGTCAATCAGCATCGTGATCACAACATGACCAACATCACCTTCCCCAGCCTTAACGAGGATGAGCAGGAAGGTGATGAGGACGAAGTGCCTGAACCTGGTACCGAGGACGATAGCGACGAAGAAACTGACTACCAGAGTCAAAAGGACGAGACGGTCGAAGAGAATGACAACGGTGAACTGGCCTCGTACACGGATGCCTCGCCTGCCGACAGAGTGTATGTCGCAATGAGCGAAGACTTCGTTGAAGGTCCAGAGCGTATTCGATTCGAGATGATGGAGTCCGGTGATCTGCGCGTCGAAGCTGCAGGCGAGCTTCCCTCTTCATGGTGGCGCAGTCTTTCTCCAGAACGCAAGCGCGCATATCTTGATCGCCATCCGAACAGCAAGTACGCGAAAGCTTATCGTCGCAAACTTGCCGCGAAGAAACTGGCTGCCAAGAAGACTGCGAAGCGGAGCAAGAAAGGCAGTTCCGTCTCTGACTTGGACGAGTCTGCCAAAGAGAACACGGAGAACACAACTCCAATTCCAGGCGAGTTGAGCAACGATCAGGATAGCGCCTTGGATCAGGTTGTTGCCGAGATGGATGATTCCGACTTGGATGATCTGGATGACAACTCCGACCAAGCACAGGAAGAAAGCGGCGGTGACGAAGACAGCGAAGATACTTCTCCAGAAGGGGCTTCGTCGTCAGCACCGCCACCTATCGATCCTGATGCAGCGCGCGGTTTGAGTGAGGCTGCTTCTCGCCCCGGATTCTTCCGCCCTGTTGTTAGCGCGATCAAGAAGCGGGCTTCCAACTCCACGCTCGGCGCCATGGGTCGTTTCGTCAAAGGCAACATGCGTGAAGGTGATCGTGATAAAGCCATTCGTGGTATCTCGATGACCGTCGCTGCAATGACTGTTGTCGGAGTTGGTATCGGCCTCGCTGCGATTGGCGGCCCCGGCTTGATGATGAAGTACGTTACTTCTTTCGTGGACGGGTTCGGCGGTGATGGTGACGGTTTCGACTTCTCTGGCGAAGCATCCGACGAGAAGAAGCCTAAGAATACCGAAGACGTTATCAGCGACGAGAATCTCGAAGCACTATCCAAGAAGTTTGTCGAGTGGTTGCAATCACAGGCAGACGCACAGCACGAGGAGCAGTAAGCATGAGTATTTCCATGTCAACGGAACCCAATCTGTCTGACGCTGTACGCTTTAAGCGTCTGGCAGAGAAGCTCGGTTTCAGGGGCGAGGGCGCAGTGAACATTCCTGTGCAAACGAGCGATGGTCGTGGCACCAGTAACATCATCGTGTCCGCTGAGCCGCTGGAGAAAGCTCCTCCAGGTACCATCGTGCTTGTTACTAGCACGGGAGAGTTCACACAGTCCAAGAAAGATGACGATGGCAACCTGTCGTGGACGTCACTTGGATCCAACCCGAATATCAGCGAACTGGTTACGGCTGCTGGTCCAAGCTCCGGCATTGTTCTTCCTCCGCTGCCTCCGAAGCCCGATCCCAACATCGGCGATACGAGCTTCATCACCCAGCCCGTGGTCACGAAGAACGCAACAGCACCAACCTCGATGCGTAAGTCGAACGGTGACCTGAAGGTTGGTAGCAGTAACAAGGCTACCAACATGATCGTCGCAACCAACGGCGAAATCAGCATCGCAGGTGCGAGTCGCTTCTACCGTAAGGGTGCAACATTCGCTGCCAAGACGGCCGACGATAAGACCACGTACGGAATCAACGTTGCTGAGGGGACGGACCCGACCGAGAAGGACTGGACCTGGCTTTACGCCATCTCGATGGAGAATACGACCAACAGCAAGAACATCGCTGCACTGTACGACGTTACCATGCGTGTCGTCAATAAGGCGAACGGTCGACACTTGGACTTCGTCGGTGCCTTCGACAGCGATTCGGGTGAGTTCCGAATGTATGATGGCCGTCAGGGCTTGAACATCACGGACAACACAACGGATGCTGACGGCTCGACTTGCCAGAACATTCAGCGCATCAAGTTCTACCCGAACCATCTCAAGCCTGAGACCAGTGTAGCCAATCGAGCACCGATCGGTGAATACGAGTTCAAGCTGAGCGCCAAGCGCAAGTACGGGGACTTCCCTCCAGTCGTCATCGAGTGGGCCGCTTCGGTGATCGACAGTGACATGTCGATGCTGGTGGACCCAACTGTTACGGCAGGTGCCGCGCTGAATGCAGTGGCCGTCAAGCCGAACAATACCCAGCTGCTGATTAGCAGCGGCAACCCGAGCGAACAGATGATCGTGGCTCGAAACGGTGAAGCAGAACTCGCTGGTGCCTGTCGCTACTATCGCAACGGCACGATCATCGCACCGACGTTGGTCAACGGTGTTCAGTCCTACTCGATCAACGTGCAGGACTCTCCCTTCAACGGGCTCAAGGACTGGACTTGGGTGTACTCGCTCGCTCTGGTCAATACCAAGAATGGGCAAGCCCTGACGGACGTGTACGACGTGACGATGACGGTTCGTGCTCCGACTGGCGAACTGATCTTCGTCGGGTCCTACAAGGACAGCAAGTTCCACATGATCGATGAGGAACATGATCTGGATATCGATGACAACTTGGTTACGCCTGGCGGCCAAGTCACTCAGAATATCCAGCGCGTGCGCTTCTACGGTGCGGAGCTTGGAGACGTGGAACTAGGTGCGAACAGTAAGTCACCGGTCGGTACGTATACGTTCGAGCTTCGGGCAAATCGCAAGATCGGTGACGCACCGGATCTGGTATGCACATGGCGTGCAGTAGTTGTGGATGAGCTGCCTCCACCGCCGCCTGAACCGGAGCCGGAGCCCGAACCAGAAGAGCCTGTGGTTACTCCTTCGTCCTCTGAGGAAGAGAGTGCTACGACTCCAACCCCAGCTTCACGTACTTCGTCCAAGAAGGCGGCTCCAGCCCCAGCTCCAGCGTCCGAACCGGAGCCTGAGGATTCGAGTGTTGACGAGGACGAAGAAGAGACGACCGATTCTGTAGTTGTCGATGACGGTGATGACGACGAAGACGATGGGTTGGAAGATGACGGTGAAACCCCGTCAGGCTTGACCTCCGCGCAACAGCAGAAGCTGACTTGATTGGATAAGCATTGGGGCCTACGGGCCCCTTTGCTCCGTGAGCATTTCCATGCCATCCAAACAAGTGCGGAAAGCTCGGGATGCTAATTTCAATCATGTCCCGGGATATGCCGGACGTGCGCCTTCAAGAACCATCTCTCGGAGATTTGAATGAATACCACCAATCCATCCGCTGGCGTATACGTCACCGAGAAGGACCTGAGTCAGCGGATTGCCGCAGCTTCCACCACCATCGGTGCTATCGTCGGACCGTCCGAGCGCGGTACTGTCGGTCAGCGCGTTCTCGTAACCTCGATCAAGAATTTCATCGAGCAGTTCGGTCAGCCGACTCCCCAGACTTCGCAGATGCACTACGCTGCGATCCAGTTCTTGGGCGAATCGTCCCGCCTGTATGTGACCCGTGTTCAGTCCGGTGCTCTTACCGCTGGTGCGTACCTGAGCGTCGATGACCTCACGGCAAACGCGCCCATCATCAAGCTCAACAACTTCGATGATGGAACCAACCAGCCTCTCGGTAAGGATGACCCGTTCAACACTCTCGGCTTCGATCCGGCAGCACCTGGCATCGAGAAGGTGCTCGGGTTCTTCTGTGCAGCGAACCCCGGTGCATGGAACAACCAACTGTTCTTGCGCGTTCGTCCCAGCAACAAGCCGGGTGTGACCTTGCCGGACAACCCGCTCCTGTTCTACGTTGACGTGTTCCAGAACTTCACGTCACGGCGTCAGGCTCCGATCGAGTCCTTCCTCGTCTGCCGCGACTTCTATGTCGATGGCTTCGGTGAGCAGCTCCAGATCGAAGAAGTGATCAACCGTCGCTCGAACCTGATTCGCTATCGTGCCAATCCCAACGCGCCGATCGAGGTCAAGATCCTCAACACGGCGACAGAGTATCTGGGTGGGGCAACGAACGGCACACGTCCAACCGAAGGTCAGATGGTTCAAGCGTGGGAACTGTATCGTGACGAAGAGACTGTGGACGTAAACATCTTGATCCAAGGTGGTTACGACTCGGTCGCTGTCCAGCAGGTGATGACGGACATTGCAGAAGATCGCATGGACTCCATCGCAGTGCTCGACGTTCCCCGCAATCAGCAGCAGGTTACCGACGCGATCTTCTTCCGCCGCAGTGACCTCAATCTGGACACCAGCTACGCTGCAATGTACTCGCCTGACGTTCAGGTTTATGACGAGTATAATGACCGTCTGCTGTACGTCGCGCCTTCCGGCTATGCCGCCGCCGCTTACGCTCGCACGGACAACGTTGCTGAGACGTGGTTCGCGCCTGCAGGTATCAGTCGTGGTCGTCTGAACATTCGTGGTGTGCGCGAAGTCTACAACCAAGGTGATCGTGACGCGCTGGTTGAGGCTCAGATCAATCCGATTCGCGTGATGCCTGGCATTGGCTACGTCCTATGGGGTGCCGACACCCTTCAGGTAATGCCGAGTGCTCTGACCAATGTCAACGTTCGCCGTCTGATGAACTTCTTGGAGAAGTCGATCAAGATGGCTGCGCTGTACCAAGTGTTCGAGCCGAACGATGAGATCCTGTGGTCCCGTCTGACCGAAATGTGTGAGCGTTTCCTCAAGCCCATCCAGTCCGGTCGCGGTATCTACTGGTCCAGCGTCGTTTGCGATGAAACGAACAACACGCCAGACCTGCAGGCTAACGGTGATACCGCTCTCGACGTTTACGTTGATCCGGTCATCCCAGCGAAGCGCATTCACTTGAATGCGATTGTGAACCGCCGTGGCCAGACCGCCACGTTCAGCACTTCGGTTCAGGATCAGGGCTAATTCATAGCCCTGTTTCGCCTTCAGCCTCTACAATACACGCTACCAAATCATGGAATGAGCCTGGAGTTTCAGGGAAGGTAAACCCAATCAAGAGAGGCTGTTATGCAGCATGATGACAATGACCGTACTGAACGCCGTACGGTGGACGTGCACGTCATGCAGGCGAGAATTGAAATGCTGTTCGAGGCTCTGGGCGAAGTCAAGACCTTGCTGAAATCTCTGGATGAGACAGTTTCACTCATCCGAGTCTTCGATATGCAAATCAAGCAACAGGGTGGTGACGTGTCTCGTCTGGAGTTGGACGTTCGTGAGTACAAGCGTAATATGGATGCGTTGGAGAATCAGATTCGCTCCGATGTTGCCGAAGTGAAGAGACTTTCTTCGGATGAGTCAGACCGTATCAAGGAGATTGCGGAGTCGACCAAGAACACCTTGCAGAGTAAAGTTTCATACGTGCAGGGTGCCTTGGCTGGTATAAGCGTTCTTGGTGCAATCCTCTACGGCGCGACCGTGTGGTTTGGTTCTCGTTCTCTTGAAATGCTTGAAGGCCATGACCGTTACGTGCAGACGCTGCAAACTCTACACGCCGAAGAGCATCTCCGTGAAGGGATGAATAAGGCTCCTGCTCAAGTCGAGCTTGATAGGAAGCCTGTCGTCACTGATGGTAGCTCGGATAGTGGGAGATCGCTAAGCGATAGTCACAGGAACGGAACTCCTCGTATGTAACTTCAGGTACTACTCGCTCGGCGCAGCGATGCGCCCTTAGGCATTCAAATGACAGCCCTGTCCGAAAACAAACAGTTGCAAAAGAGTCAAAGACTCCTCGAAGATATCATGGGTTCAATCCGAACCTCTGCGTCTTCCATCGTGGACACCATGTGCGCGGACGTCGTCCACAACACTAAGGTGTTGCGTACCGTTGCCACGATGATGGAGGATGGCCTGATCCTGCTCGACAAGGATAGCAAGATCACCATCGTCAATCCCTCCGCAGGCTCCATCTTCGGCGTCGATCCAGCCGAAGCTATGGGCAAGACGTTTGACCAGCTGTTTCCTTCGCTGGCTAGACGTCTGGAGAAGAATGACGCGGTGCAGGATCTACCTCTGATTTCGGATCAAGGTGAGACGTCTTCGGTAAGCCTTCGCGCTGCTTTCATGGCTAGCGGTGAAGGTGGACTGGATTCGTTCTCGCCGTTTGGCGTTCTCGTTGCGAGAAAGACGCAGCACACCACTGGTGACAAGGAGTTGGAACGCCAGCTCAGTGAAGCGCTTGACCTGTATAGCATGACCTTGTGGAACTTCCCAATGGTTGTGTTTGCGACTGACATGCAAGGCAACAACATTCGTGGCTCCAAAGACTTCTTCCTGACCCTTGGCATCAAGGCTAGTAACGTCAACGGTCGAAATATCGAAGAGATCCTGCCGAGCTATTGCTTGAAGTGGTACTTCCGTGAGGAGGATCGTTCTTCGATCCAGATCCCACTCGAAACGGAACGTGGTGAAGAAGAGTTCGTCGCTCACAAGTCCATCGTTCGCGCATCGGATGGGACGCATCGTCCTCTCGGATTCATCACTTGCTTGACACGACATACATCACCTAACACGGATGTGTCGTTTGCATCTGCATTTATCAAGACGCTGGACGCAATGGATACACCGATGATGCTTCTCTCTTCGAGGGACGCACGCATTCTCCTTGTGAACCGAGCGTTCTGCGACAAGTATCACTATGATCGTGCCACCCTATTGAATCGTGGTGCGGGCGTGCTCCTTACTGGAGACATGCAGCATCGTACGCGGCGCAAGTTTGCCGCTGAATTGGCAACTGGCGGCGAGCCTGTTGGTACCTTCCGGATACTGGATGCGGCGGGAAGAAGTATTGAGCTACGTGTCAAAGCAATAGCCATCACTCCGGAAGGCTCTCAAACTCGCATGCCAAAGTATTGCCTGCTATCGGAGTGTTAATCCCATGTTGGGGGACAATCAAACAAAAATCAGCTCGATGCCGAATGCGCAAGCCTTCGACTCGGTGCGTGATTCTATCAGAACGGGTGACATTGTTTTCATCAATGGAACCAAGGGGCTATTGAGCTGGTTGATCACTTCGGCAACGAGGTCTACGTTCTCCCATGTGGGCATTGCCTGCTGGCTGTACGACTTCGGAAGTTCATCTCCCATGCTCTTCATCGTTGAAGCTGCACCTGCCGGACGTCGCGTTGTTTCAATGTCGCATTACGGTCAGCGACGTCCGATGACCATCGTCTCATCTCCAGTTGAGTGGGCAGTGTATCGCAAGGAACTGCTCGACAACACTGGCAATCAACCGTATGGCTGGCTCGATTTGATTCGTATCGGGTTGCGTGAGTTGTTCGGTATCAAGGCACGAGATTTCTACGGCGAGGTCTGTTCTGAGATGGTTGCGGCCGTCCTGAACGCGAATGGATTTCCTATTGAATACACTCCCAGCCCGGGCATGCTGTACCGAACATTGTTGGCCCGAGGCTGCGAAGTAAAAGCTATCACTACACCAACCTGATGGACAGACACGCTATGACCGCAAACACGAAAGAACTTTCTGCCAATGACGCTGCCCTGGAGCTGGCACACAAGCGAAACGATGCCTACCTGAAAACGTTGAAAGATCAGCGTAATGCGGCGTTGGATGAACTGGCTGTCGTCAAGTCAGACAATGCTGCGCTCGGTGTGATCGTTGATCGACTGAAAGCTCAACTCCAAGCAGCCGAGCAGCGCTGTGAAACCTCCGCATCGGATAACGCGAACCTGCTTACCGAACTCGGAGCACTTCGCACACGCTTGTCCGCTAAGGAGGAGGAGCTGGCGGCAGCAGTTAAATCGAAGAGTGCCGAATCCAAGGGTACCGCGAGTCGTGTTCGCAAGACTGCTGCCGATACCAAGCAGCAGCACTGATAACATATGGCCCGATAGCAGTGTTCCAACTGCATTAGGGTTCTCGCCACCTAATGGAGCCTTTTATGGCAGTCACAATGTCGTCATTCCTGACGCCACCAACAGGACAACGCTTCTTTCTTCTGGAAGACGTTTACCTACGCGGTGGCTTCCGGATCGTACCAACGATTGCCGATCGCAATTCCATGCATGCCAGTGTGAAGAAAGCACGCATGGTAGTCATCACTGCCGATGATGGAAAGATCTGGCAGTTGCAACCTGATAACGTGACGTGGGCCGAACTTCGCACGAAGACGACCTACTTCCCGTTTTTCACCCACGACCAGCGTGAGCCAGTTGACACATGGATGGTCGTGCATGGTAAGGACACCAAGTACTTCTCCTACACACTATTTGCAGACGACGGAGAGCAAGTGTTCCCCGACAAGGTGCTGATTGTTGATTCCAACACTCTGGAATTCAAGTTTTCAGTACCGATGGCTGGGCACGTAACACTCTCCTTTGCCGAGCAGAGTTAATTCTTACACGCCTGTATTGTTTTACTTATCGACTCAAAACTCTATCGCTTGGACGTTCGTCCACGATCCATTGATTTACTAGGAGAAGCAAACCATGCGTTTTATCGGTGATATCGAACTGGCTGGCCTTGGCACGATCATCAATCTTCGCGCCGAAGTGCGTGCGGATGACCCGTCGTCGCCCGCCGCTGGTCAAATCTGGTACAACACGGCTCTCGGCCAGTACCGCACCTACGACGGTACGACGATCTCGTCCGTGGCTCTGTCCTCCGATCTGGACACGATCAAGACCGGCACCGGCCTGAGCGCGGAAGGTACCTACGTCTCGGTCCCCGCTGCCAACTACATCGGTGGTGTGTCGTCCGTGCACGCTGCGACGGTGGCGTTGGACGCAGCGTTGAAGTCGCTGGCTGACACGGTTGCCGAGGGTGGTGATGCCGCTGCCCTTGCCGAAGAGCTGAATGCAACGCAGGCTGGTGCGGGTCTGTCGAGCGATGGTGATTACGTCGCCTACACCGACTCGAATTACCTCAACACTGCGACCTCCCTGCACAGCGCCGATCGCCTGCTGGACACCGCGCTCAAGAGCGCACGCGATGTTGCCGACGGTGCCGCCTCCGCTGTCATCACCGCTCAGGCTGCTGCTGACGCTGCTGCTGGTGCGGCTGCTGATGCTCAGACTGCCATCGATGGCGTGTCGGTTGTCGCCAATGGTGCATTGCAGCGCACTGGTGGTTCCATGGCCGGCGACATTGCCATGGGCAACAACAAGATCACGGGTATCGCCAACGGCGTGCTTGCGACCGACGCGGTCAACAAGGGTCAGTTGGACGCCGCCATTTCGGGCCTCGACTTCCAGGCTGACGTCCTGGGCGTGCAGACCGATGCTACCCTGATTCCGGAACTGACCGATGGCGCTCGTTACGTCATCACCGCTCCGGGCAGCCTCGCAACCGAGTTCGGCACCATCGAAGATCTGGGTGCTGGCGATATCGTGGAGTACGACGGTTCCGAGTTCGTGGTCGTGTACGACGTGTCGTTGCAGGGTGAAGGTGCCATCACGTGGAACCGTGCTGACAACTCGTTCTGGTACTACAACACCTCGTGGGCTGCCTTCGGTGGCATGAGCGGTGTCGAAGCCGGCGTGGGTCTGCGCAAGACCGGTAACACCCTGAGCGTCGAACTGGGTGCTGGTATCGGTCAGCTGCCGACCAACGAAGTCGGTCTGGATCTGCTGGGCACCGGTGGTCTGTTCCTGACTGTCGATGGCACCGAGGCTTCCACTGCAAGCGCTGCTCAGCTGTCGCTCCGCCTCGACGGCACCTCGCTGTCGAAGTCCTCGACCGGTGTCAAGATCGCCAACGCTGGCGTGACTGCTGACCACATCGCTGCTGCTGCTCTGGGCTTGGGTCTGGCCGGTGGTGCTGGTACCTCGCTGTCGGTGAAGCGTAAGGCTTCTGGTGGCATCCTGGCCGACGTCGACGGTGTGTACATCGATCAGACCGTGTTGCAGTTCCTGCCGCTGGCTGGCGGTACGCTGACCGGCCCGCTGATCCTCAACGCCGATCCGACCAACGCTCTGGGTGCTGCTACCAAGCAGATGGTGGATGCTGTTTCGACGGCCGCCACGAATGCTCAGTCTTCCGTGACTGCATTGACCACGCGTGTTGCTGCTGGCCACGTCGTCTACAACGGCTCGGCAGTCAGCTCGGTGACTCACAACGTTGCCCACAACATCGGTCAGCGTTTCGTCAACGTGCAGGTGGTCGATGCTGCGGGCGAAGTCGTGATCCCGGACAGCATCACCCTTGTTGACGCGAACAACCTGACGGTGACCTTCGCGAGTGCGATGACCTGCTGGGTTTCGGTGGTCGGCGTCAAGGCAGCTGCCTGATCTATCGCTACACCTGAGGGCGGCTAACGTCGCCCTCTTCCAGCATCGAGGAGTCCGTAATGAAAGTAAATGGCCATCTCGATCTCAATGGGAACACCATCAAGCAGATGCGTCTTTCCATGGAGTCGAGTTTCCCGGCGTCACCCCAACCCGGTCGGTTTCTCTTCCGCGAGGACGACCGTACTCTGTACGTCTGTGCGGAAGTCAATGGCAGTCTGCCTCTCTGGGTGCCATGTGCTCAGGTGAAAGACATGTTTCGCCACACCCAATCCAGTGCAGCGTTGGAGTGGGTTGTGCCGCATGGCCTGAATATCAACCCTGTCTTGGTACAAGTTTACGATTCGACTGGCAAGTGGGTAGTTCCGAACGAGATCATCTGTACGGATGCCAACAGCACCACGATTCGTTTCAACAGTCCAACCGCAGGCTTCGCTGTCATCATTCGCGGTGAACTGTTCGGTACTCGCGGTAACAACGTCGTGTACTCGCAGGACTTCACGAACTCGACAACGTGGGTCGTTACCCATGGGCTCGGTCGTATTCCCAACATCAAGGTGTATGTTGGTGGGTTCATGGTTCAACCTGCGTCGATTGTGCACGATAGCAACATGCAGGCGACGATCACCTTCACCACTGCACAGACCGGCTCTGCCGCTGTCTCCTAATAGGAGGGATGAGAAATGCCAATCATGCAGCAGTTCACTCATACCCACCTTCAGGCTACGGCGTCTACCACGTGGACGATCAACCACAATCTCGGCCGCACTCCGGCCGTGAGCGTGGCGATCAACTTCGGCGGCAAGTTGCAAGTCGTGCTGCCACGTGATATCGAAATCGTATCTGCCAATCAGGTTGTAGTTCGCTTTTCGTCTGCACAGTCCGGGCAGGCACGCTGCTCCTGAGCAACAAGCGCTTCATCTAGGGGAGGTATCCTTCATTGGGTACCTCCCTTTTTCGTTTGGTCCAAGTCTACCACATCGTAATTTAGACTCAGCACGAAGTGCATCTGGCCCAAGTGCAGCCACCAATTTAGAGGGATCCACAACATGGAACTCCGCCTGTCGAAGTTCATCAAGGCGTTGGAGAAGATCACTGATATCCACAATCAGGATTACTCGAACCCAGGGGTGCTTAACATCCCACATCCTGCACGCATTGAAGGCGACGAGACCCAAACCGGACTCTCAGCCCTGAACTTCCGCATGGCTGTATCTCGCGTTGAACCTGCGAATATCGGACTGCCCATCAACGGCATCTGGATCTGCATGCAGCAGAACAGCCTGTACTACCGCCAAGCGTTGAAGCTCAAGGACTCCAAGTCTCCGAGTGAAAGTGACGTGTCGGGTCGTATCCTCGATGGCAACTACTCGCTGACATGGGTAGTGGTCAAGCATTACTCCGATCTGTTCTCAGAAGCTCAACACGGCGGTCAAGGTCCCGAAGGCCCACAGGGTCGCAAAGGCATCGTCTACCGCGGTGCCTATGCTGCTGAAACCCGTTACACACGTGGCTCTGGCGTGATGCATCTCGGCTCCTACTGGGTATCGAACATAGACGGTAACACGTCCGTGCCCTCCGGGAGCGAAGCTTCGTGGCAGATTCTTGCGCGTGTTGGCGATACTCCTGAGGTCGACTGGGAACTCATCAACACTCGGATCAATGAGGCACTCGGCACACCATCGACGCCTACTCCCGCCAACCAATCTAACTGACTGAGAGAATAGACTCCATGGAGACCAAGCTGCTTGAGTTCGTCCGCGAGGTTCAGACACTTGCCGACGTGCGTAACCTTGACCCGCGCAATCCCGTTGCACTCGACTTCGACTTCCCGAGCATGTCGATGCGTTTTCGTGTTGTTGGCTCGATTACTGAACCGACATACCAAGCGTATCCGATCAATGCTCTGTGGGTAGTGCTCGATGCCAACAGCCCGTACTACAATCGCGTTCTCAAGTTGAAATCGGCTACTGCGAATGACAGCACGGTCGAAGGCCGCGTCACCGATGTTGCATATCTCGGTACGTGGATCGAAATCACTGCCTACGACGACATGTTCACCGATCCCCAGTTCTATGCGATGGGCGATGGCGGTGGCACTCCGGGGCCTGCTGGTAAGGATGGCTATATCCTGCGTGGCAACTGGGATGGCACTCTCGACTACGACAAGGACCACACGGTCTATCACGACGGCAACAGTTACGCTTCTCTCATCGACAACAACGTGGCTCATGAGCCAGGCACTACTGGCTGGGAAACGTTCTGGATTCTTGTTGCTCGCGAAGGTGATACGCCCGAGATCGACTACGATGCCATCGTGGAAGAAGCCTTGCGCCGTCTGACGCCCAAGCTGACTGGTCTCCAGATTCGCAACGCTCCAGCGGAGATGTTCGCTCAGGGTACGGTCCAGCTGCAAGCGTGGGCACAGTTCAGCAACGGTACGGAGCGTAACGTTACCTCGAATGTCACGTGGTCCGTTAACACCGAAGCTGGCACGATCACGACTGGAGGCTTGCTTGCTGCTGCGACTGTGGCGAATGATCTTTCCGCTATCGTCAATGCTTCGTTCAGTGACGGTGCCGACACGCAGACAACTTCCGTATCCATCCTCGTGCGCAAGATCGTTCCGATCAGCCTCACGGTTGCTGGCCCTGCCACCGTTGCAGAGAACACCACTGCGCAGTACACAGCGACGGTTCGCTACAACAACAATACGACTGTCTCGGTTCCAGCCAACGGTCGTACGTGGTCCGTGTCTCCGTCAAGCGTCGGTACGATCAACACAAGCGGCCTGTTGACTGCCGCAGAAGTATCCGCGAACTTGAGTGGTACGGTTCGTTGTGAATACGTTGAAGGTGGTGTGACGGTTAGTGGTACGCGTGCGATCACTGTGTCCAACACGGTCATCGTTCCCAAGGCCCGCTTCGGTGCAGGCGCTCGCGTTACCGACACGGCGCAGTTCACCTCCTCCTTCGTCAACACTGTGTGCGGTACCGAAGTTGCTACTGCCGGCCCGACCAACACGTTCAATCTGGCTTTGGAGCGTACCAACGGAGTCGATCAGTTCGGCTACTATGCACATCCGAAGTCGTGGGGCGTGTTGCGCTTTGAAGACTTGGATGCTCAAGGCTTCTTCGGCGGCTGGGACGGTGCACGCAACAACATCCTCGATCCCAGCAAGTGGGGACCTTTCGAGGTGCAGGCAACCGTCAACGGTGTCACGGAAGCCTGGTACGTGTATCGTACTGACCGTCAGAACTTGGGCAACACGCGCTGGTCGATCACACCGACTCCGTAATACGTATCAAATAACAGCCGGTGGCTATCACGAAGTCGCCGGCTTGCCTGTATCTATCTAGGAGTGAAGGCGATGCCTGTACAAATTGCTTCCAATCTGGTGCCCCGTAACGGCGCCGGTTACTTCTTGCTCGAAGACAAGTATCTGCGAGGTGGCTATCGCGCAGTTGCTGACCGTACCGAGTTCGAGGCCCTCGAAGTTGAGAGCCTCAAGCCTGGTACTTTGGTCTTCATCGAGTCGGAGAAGGCCCACTTTCTGCTCGACTCGCTCGGCGATGACGGTGCTACTCCTCAATGGGAGGACTTCACCGTAGGCTCTCCTCTCGGCACGCTGCGCTATCTTGGCGAATGGTTCAATCGGATTGAAGCTTGGGATCAAGGCTCCGTTGTTTGGCACAACGGCCTGCTTCACGTAGCACTCGATCTGATTCCGAGCGGTTCGCCCGAGCCCGGTTCGGAATCCCCCTGGGTACAGTTGACTGGACGTGACGGTGAGCAGGGTCCGCGTGGTATCCAGGGTGATACCGGGCTGAAAGGCGACAAGGGAGACAAGGGCGATCGTGGAGATCCCGGTGCAACTGGCGACGATCTGCACATTGACGCAGCGGGCCCGACTGCCGATCGTGTCAACCACGACTCAAAGCCCGAAGGCTTCGTATATCTCGATACCGACACTGGGCAAGTCTCGATCCGCGTCGGCTCCACTGGTTGGACCGATCCCGTGTTTCTTGGCCCACAAGGCGAACGCGGTATTCAGGGTGATCGCGGTTTCCAAGGCATCAAGGGTGACAAGGGAGATAAAGGCGACAAGGGCGATCAGGGTGACCAAGGCATTCAGGGCATCCAAGGTGAGCGCGGTGACCAGGGTGAACGTGGCGATCCAGGTACCGCAGGTCTGTTCAATGACGGTCCGTGGACCGATCAGAAGGACTACATCTACACTGGCGCCGTTGTCAGTTACACCGGACGTTCGTATTCGTTGAGGACCGCGCCTGCAACTCCTGCCGACGTTCCCGGTGTGAGTCCGAAGTGGGGCTTGCTTATCGAACGCGGCGAAAAGGGAGACAAGGGAGACAAGGGCGATCGTGGTGAACAAGGCATCCAAGGCATCAAGGGTGATCAAGGTGATCGTGGCCTGCAGGGCATCCAAGGTGACAAGGGCGACAAGGGTGACCAAGGTGTGAAGGGTGATCCCGGTGGCGCTGTTGCGCACAAGGCGACCCACGCCAAGGGTGGCAGCGATGCGCTGTCTCCGTCTGATATCGGCGCGCTGTCTGCTGACGCTGGTGGTACCGTCAACGGTGATGTAACGATCACGGGTAGGCTCAAGCACGATGCAACGTATGCCAACTTGGGTTCGTTCCCAGCGGCCAACACGCTGCCTGGTCATGTTCTCTATGCAGTCGATACGAAGAAGTCTTTCGTATCCGCAGGTGATGCTTGGAAGGAAATCCCAGGCGGCACTGCAACCGACCCTGTCATCCCGTATGACATGACCTTCTGGGCACCGACTGCTGAAAATCCGACCGAGATTCTCGGCATGGTTCTTGCAGCGCGTGATATCTCGTTGCCGGCAGGAGTTTCGGGTTCGCGTTCACGTTGCCGTACTGCTCCCACTGGAAACATCACGTTCGGCATCTTCCGCAATGAGACCCAGATCGGCAATGTCGCGTTCTCTGGTGCAGTGCAAGTCGGTACGATCACGTTCTCGAACGACGTCAAGGTTGCCGCCGGCGATACGATCAGCCTGCGTACCCTGACTTCCGGTGAGCCTGCGATCAAGGACGTGATGTTGACCCTCGTCGGCCGTGCCGTAGCAACCTCGGGCACGATGCTCGCCTA